>Ga0206872_10056_pt1 | contig 35490 bp, 30 predicted proteins | sample Alteio_BWOrgCont_34_FD_152906 | JGI IMG/M metagenome (GOLD analysis project Ga0206872, IMG submission 152906) | Enriched cells from forest soil in Barre Woods Harvard Forest LTER site, Petersham, Massachusetts, United States -... | ecosystem: Environmental > Terrestrial > Soil > Temperate forest >... | reverse complement strand
TTACCCCCATAGAGTCAACGGTTACAACCGAGGCGTAGGTAAACCGAGTGCAGAACGTGCGCTCTGCTCCCCGGTATTTGTATTTCCCCTCTTTCAAACGCCCGATCAGTTGCTCCATCTCCTCACGCAGCGAACCAATGCACACGGGCACGAGTTCGATAGTGTGCGGGGTCGCTTCATAGGAACCGAATCTTGTGATACCGTCCCTGACATCCGATGAAGCATGATGGTCCCGAAACTCAACGATGGGTTCTCCGAGCCGGATCACGGTGAAGGTCTGCGCCGTCCCTGCAATTAGCTCTGCTAAACTGACCGCTTGCGGTGAGATGGAGACTTCCAAATCGCCGAAAGTCACTGGAAACACTTGGTCGGCGAGGGTGTCTACAGTTGCTTGAATCCTTTCAGCACGAATTCGGGATGCGCCAGCCTCCGAAGCCAGGCTATGCTTTTTGATAGCAGCGTGGAGGTCAAGCGACACTCCGTCATGATGCAAAACCTGTTCAATCAGTCTCAACGGTAGGTGCGGAATCACTTCCTTCCCGAGCAGCCTTTTTTCGGTGTCCCCCTCAAAAGTCTTTACCGTCACCCACTCAGCATCGATGGAGAGGAGGCGGCAGGCCTGCCAGCCAGCAATGTTGGCGACAGAGACCCGGTTGACCAATGCCGATGCCGGAAGTTGCTGCAATAACTTTGGAACTTTGCAGATATTCAGCACTTGACAGGTGAAATCAATCGAAAGGTAGTGCCTGCCGAAGAATTCATGAAGTTGCAGGATGTAGGAGGGGTAGAAGCGGACTACCTTCCTTGCCGCCGCAGGGATAGGAAGTTCGGCTCCTCTGCGATGCGCCACGATGCGACTGAAAGAACATCGGTCGATGTACCATTCCTTTGCGATCAGGGAGTCTCGCAGAGCCTTCAGAAACTCATTGTAGCGGATGCGGAAATCTGAGCTTCGTGCCGGCTCGGTCCCTTGCCGGATGTTGAGCAGATGAATGTTCGTGAACTCGGTGCTTGCCACCTTTGCGGTTGCACGAAGAGCAGCCTCCCGTTCGTCTGCCCTGCTTTCAAGCTTCAAGAGGGTTTCATTTTCAAACAGCCGGTAAGACGGTGCGGGCAACTTCAAGGCCAGCATTTCTGCCGCCATCCGCTTCGTTCCTTCGCTGATGGCCTGAATGAACGCTCGCCCATCCGGGTCACACATGCGCTTGAGCCATTCAAGCAACTTGCCGTTTCGAGGCATCGAGTCAAGGGTAGTCCCATCCAGCGTAAACTGGTCGGGAAGGTCGATGTTGCGCTGCAGAATGCGACCGGGGTTTTTCACGATAAAAGCGTCCGTATAATACTCACACTCAACAGGGAGCTTGGTGTGATAATCACGGTGAGCTACGGCGTTCACGATGGCTTCGTCAACGGCGATTGGGGGAAACTCCGGTTCCTCGATGAAGCCGCCATCGGGTTTCCTCTTTTGGTAACGCTTGAAAAGGGCCGATTCCCTAAGAAACTTCCGTGCCGCCCTGATTTGTGTGGTGACTGGTCCCCGAAACTCCTTCTCCGTCGATGCGGTGCCCCGGTTGCGGTACTGGCTCGACGGGACTGTAAAGCGTAGGAGTCGAATGTAAGAGTGGGGCATTACACGCTGGGGGTTCGAGGCGAAGAACAAAAGCCCCGGATAGGTGAAGGCGTATCCATCGTTGGAACGAATGATTGCCCCAGCCTCGTATAGTAAGCGCTCATCAGAAAAGTCCTTGGTCGAATCTGGGTGGAAGACCTTTCTGAATTCGGAGAGGATGTCTCGGTCAATGTCCTGTAGAGAGAATGGACAACAGGGGCATGTTTCCACGTCGGTCAACCCCTTGCTCCTGCGGAGTTGATCTTTCGTGGTTTGGTTTAGCGGTACATTCTGCGAGCCGTTTCGGAGCCAGCCACGGGGATTACCCCCTGGTGTCTCGCAAATCCCACTGGTTGTGTATGGGCTGAGAATGAGACAGATCACCTTGCCGTTACCAGAGGCATCCTTGAAGTTATGAAGCCGAACCTCTGCCGCCTGATGGACGAGCAGCGTGTTGATGTTGGTGATGCTATTCCGTTGTTGTTCGGTAAGATGATCGACTCCTGCTACAGTTCCGTTGCATGAGATGCCGAGAACCAGTAGCCCTCCTTCCATGTTCTTGTTGGTAAAGGCCGAAACCGTCTCTGTGACCTGTTCTCGAATGTTGGTGACCTGACTGCCGGAAAGAACTCCGGCTGGCCCAGGCATGCCCGCCTCTTTGCGGTCGAAATGCTGGCCCTCGAACCCATCATCGGTCGCTTGGGTCAAAAAAGACCAATGCACATCGGGATCATCGTAGACGTGACGTGGAAGAGGCCGTGTCATGCTTATTGTAAACCTCCTGGCCGCCACGCTTCATCTTGCGCACTCCTGCGTGAATCAGTCAATCTCTGATCGATAAAATCGCCAATATGAGTGCGATCATCCGGTCCTTTTACCTCTCCTCGGCTTCGGCGCTTGGCCAATCTGCACCATCAGGTTGTCGAGCGTGGCATCGTCGCAGGTGGCGAATGCACTGAAGGCGTCGGGGCGCTGAAGAGCACGTTTCTTGACCGGCTCCGGTATGCGCTTCGCTAGGATCAGCAGTTCCTCTTCGTCGGCGTCCAGGGCGTCGGCGAGACGGTGAATCAAGGCGTCGGACGGGTAATCGCCGTAGTTCAGCCGTTCATTTTCGACCCGGCTGAGGTAGGTGAACCCGACGCCGACTTTTGCGGCCAGGTCACGCAGGGTCCATTTTTTTTCCTGGCGAAGATCTCGAACCCGATCCCCGAACCGCATCGGTCGTGCCTCCTGATTGCTGCCTACACCCACATATCGTAGGATAATTGCACTGCGCAGACAACCAGATGGGCAGCGAACGTGGCCTGCCCAGCGGTCAGGAGCGAAAGCCGAGGATGCGGTCATGACGAAAACACAACCAGCACAACCCGGCCTCTTCGCCGGTGCGCCGTTTGCGTTCGCCGACCGCTTCTTGAGGAACCACGCCGGGCAGATCAGTAGGGCCAGGAGTTCGTCACGATTTGGTCTAATATGCACGCCCTGTAAGCCCGCCGGTCTGCGTGGTGAAAATTCGGAAGTCTTGGACTTTGGCCTTGCGTGAATGAGGTCTGGGAGCATGCATAGCACCGTCACCAACTTACCCCAACAGGGCCAGATGGTCAGCGTCCGTTCACGCAACTGGATGGTGACGGACGTTTCTGCCAGCACATTGCCACCCGACCGCTTGCAAACCGGCCTGGAGTCGCCGCAGCACCTTCTCACCCTGTCGTCGGTGGAAGATGATGGCCTCGGCGAAGAACTCAACGTCATCTGGGAGCTTGAACCGGGAGCCAGGGTTGTTGAGAAGGTTGCACTGCCCGATCCTACAGGGTTCGATCCGCCCGACCAGCTTGACGCTTTTCTCGATGCTGTCCGTTGGGGCGCTTCGTCGTCGGCTGATTTGCGGAACATCCAGGCACCCTTCCGCTCCGGCATAGACATCGAGGACTACCAGCTTGATCCGGTTGTGCGGGCGATCCAAATGCCACGGGTCAACCTCTTAATCGCAGATGATGTTGGTTTGGGAAAAACCATTGAAGCCGGAATGGTGGCCCTGGAACTCATCATCCGACACCGCACCAGGAAAATCCTCATCGTCTGTCCTGCCTCACTCCAGGTGCAATGGCAGGAGCAGATGCGGGACAAATTCGGCCTCGATTTTCGCATTGTGAATTCAACGATGATGGGGCTACTTCGTCGCAGCCGGGGTATCCATGTCAACCCGTGGAGCCATTTCCCACGACTGATTACCTCCATCGACTTCCTCAAAAGAGAACGACCGCTAAGGCTGTTCCGTGAACTTTTGCCGGGGCCAAATGAGCCTGCCTTTCCTCGGAAGTTCGACATGATGATTGTCGATGAAGCGCACAACTGCGCTCCTTCTGGACGGGGCCGATACGCCACGGATTCGATGCGCACCCAAGCGCTTCGCCTGCTGGTGCCGCACTTTGAACACAAACTCTTCCTTACAGCCACGCCACATAACGGCTATCCAGAGAGCTTTTCGGCGCTGCTCGAACTGCTCGACAATCAGCGGTTCGCACGCAGCACCACGCCCGACCGCAAGCAACTCAATGCGGTCATGGTGCGGCGCATGAAGTCGGAACTGCCGACGAAATGGGATGGCTCGCCTCGGTTTCCTCGCAGGGTGCTGGAACCCATTGAGGTTCCCTACACCGATGAAGAACGAGCGATCCACGCAGCGCTCCAAAGTTACGCCGGGTTGCGTGTCCAACGATCCCAGGACAACTCCGAGAAGCTAGCAACCGAGTTCGTCTTGAAAACGCTGAAGAAGCGACTTTTCTCCAGCCCGGCTGCATTCCTCACCACGCTCGATTCGCACGAAAAATCCCTGCGGCAAGCCAAACGTGGCAAGGCCGTTCGCAAGCCGTCCATTGGCATTTTGAAGCAAGAACTCGACCGCATCGACGAGGACTACGCCGACGATAACGAGTACGACGAAGCGACGACCGATGCCCTGGACGCCGCCTCGCTGCTGTTTAGTGAACCGTCAGAAAACGAATTGGCGTTGCTCAAGCAGATGCGGCACTGGGCGGAAAAGGCATCGGGGCAACTGGACTCCAAGGTGAAATGTCTGATCGACTGGCTCAACACGCACATTCGTCCCGGCAAGAAATGGGGCCACGAACGGGTCATCCTCTTCACCGAGTACCGGGCCACGCAGAACTGGCTTAAAGAAGTCCTCGCCCAGCACGGCTTCACCAAAGACGACCGGCTGTTGACCATGTATGGCGGGATGGACCTGGAGGAGCGGGAAGATGTAAAAGCCGCCTTCCAGTCGGCTCCTGATGTCAGCCCCGTTCGCATCCTGCTTGCCACCGACGCCGCCGCCGAAGGCTTGAACCTCCAAAATCATTGCTATCGCCTCATCCACTACGAAATCCCGTGGAACCCAAATCGGCTGGAGCAGCGGAATGGGCGCATCGACCGTCATGGGCAAAAAGGCTTCCTCGCTTCCAACGGCGAGCGGCAGGTGTTCGTTTACCACTTCGTCGGCCAGGGTTACGAGGAGCGGCAGCAGTCGGCGTTTTCCAGTCGGGCCTCGGACCTGGACGCCGATTTGGAGTTCCTGATGAGGGTGGCGCAGAAGGTGGAGACGATTCGAGAAGACCTGGGCAGCTATGGCACGGTGCTCGCCGATGATGTCGAACAGGCGATGCTGGGTCGTGGCTATTCGTTGCCGGGCGTTAGCCGTGCTGATACCAAAGTCGAACCCGTGCGGAAAATGCTGAAATTTGAGAGGGACTTGGCGAAGCAGATCAACGAACTGCTCAAGCAATATCAGGAGACGCAACGGGAACTGCGCATGTCCCCGGAGAATGTCCGCAAGGTCGTCGAGGTCGGTCTGGCACTGGCCGAACAGCCCCCTCTTGTTCCGATCAAGGATCACTCTGACAAGCCGGTGTTTACCCTGCCCGCTTTGAAGCACAGTTGGGCAGCGTGTGCGGAGGGACTGGAGCATCCCCACACCAAGGACATTCGCCCGATCACATTTGACCACGCCGCTGCCGATGGCCGAGATGACGTGGTGCTGGTCCATTTGAACCACCGACTCGTCCAGATGAGCCTGCGGATGTTGCGTGCGGAAGTCTGGTCGGTCAAGGGCCGTAAGCGCCTGCACCGCATCACGGCCAGGTTGCTACCGAACCAAATTCTTAACACGCCTGCGGTTGTCGCCTATGCTCGACTGGTGGTGATCGGCGGTGACAGTCATCGGCTGCATGAGGAGATCATCACGGCGGGCGGCTTGCTCAAGGAGGGCCGTTTCTCTCGGCTCACAATCACCGAGGTAGACAAGTTTCTGGCGGCGGCTACGACCGACGAAGCCTTCGAGCCGATGCAGAAACACCTGCTCGAACTGTGGGACAAGTTCGCTCCGGCGCTGGCACAAGCGTTGGAGACACGCATGAAAGATAGGACCAGTGGCCTCCAAAAGAAACTTGCCGAACGAGCCGACAAGGATGCAGACGACATGAAGGCAATACTGCTGGAACTCAAGAAGGCTATCGACACCGAACTGGACGAACCGGAATACCAACAAATGACCCTCTTCGATGATCCCGAAAAGGAGCAGTTCGAGCGGAACCGGGACTTCCTTCGAGCCAGATCGAAAGCGATCCCTGCCGAAATCGAACGTGAAACTGAGGCAATTAAGTCACGGTACGCTGATCCGCAGCCCCGGATGTTTCCTGTGGCGGTGACGTTCCTGGTGCCGGAACGAATGAGCAAGGGATAATAACCATCATGAGCAATGCGCTCAAGACGCTCGATGACAATGATGATGACGGCGATCTTATTGCCCTGCCCGCATTGGTGAAAGATTATCACTCTTTGATGCTCAGTCACGCATCAATTGAGGAAGCGGCAATTCTGAAGCAAGCCGGAAATCTGTTTCGAGATGGGTACTACGATCACGCCCTTCTCGATCTCTGGAATGCTTCGGTATTCAACCTGCGCAGGCGTGTGGAAGCCTATGGCATTGACCTCTTCCTCTCGGTTGCGAAGGACGAACCGGGTCGCAAGAAGTTTGACCACGACGGAGAAACCCTCCAAGAGCGATGGGCGGGCGTCGATGATTTCGTGCTTGTTCAAGTTGTGACGAAATTGGGACTTCTCAACAAAAAGGCTGGCAAGGCACTCGAAATGATTAACTGGATGAGGAGCCACGGATCGGCGGCTCATCTCAGTGACGACAAGGTGGGTCCGGAAGATGTTGCCGCCTTTGCGCTGTTGCTTCAGAAGAATCTCTTTGAGTGTCCGTTTCCTGACCCTGGCCACTCCGTCTCTGCCTTGTTTGACCCCGTGAAAACTGAGAGTTTGGACGGCACGACGCTGGACATGCTGAGGGATCAAATTAAGGCATTGCGACCACAGGATGTGAAGGTTGCGTTCGGCTTCATGCTGGACCTGCTTTGCGCCGGAGAATCACCTGCTCTTGAAAACGCCAAGGCGTTGCTGCCGACAGTGTGGGAACGTGCTTCCGATGAGCTAAAGAAGACGGCAGGGCTTCGATACCACACATTCACGGTGAACAAGAAAGCGGACGACAGTAGCGATGGGGACGCACGCCTTCGTATTCTGGAGTTTCTGGTTGAAGTTGAAGGGGTCAAATTCATCCCAGATTCGGCCCGTGCCGTCGTTTTCCGACACGCAGCGAAGGCGCTGGCAAAAGCGAAGGATACAATGTATGGCTTTGCAGCAGAAGAATCAGCAGCAAAGACTCTCTCCCAATTCGGAAACTGCGTGCCTTCTATTGCATTCATTGAGGTCTACCAGGAAATCCTTGCCGTTTGGTGCGGGAATTACTGGCGCAGATCGTCCGCTCATGCCCATTTGACGAAGTTCATCAACAACTTGAAAACAGAGCAAATACGCTCTGTCGCAGAGTTGTTCGTGTCGAATGAGCGTGTGCGAGCCGAACTATTTCAGGAAAAGCCAAAGCAACAAGCGATTCGGCTGCTTGAGTCTCTGAAGGAACGACTTACAGTGGAGTCCCACAAATCAGAGGTTGCTGATGCTATCCGTTCAGTGGAAGCTCTGTAAGGGGATTCATTCAAAACGGTCTTGAGTCGGGTCAAGATATGTCCATCACTCGCTACCATATCGACTGGCTCTCCCTCGTGCCGAACTCCGGCCCATTCCTCAGTTTGCCGGTGTTGGCGCAGGCGTTTCCGCAGGGACTCGATGCTCATGATCCAGACCATGCTCGGCGGTTGCGGATGGTGTTCGATGAGTGGGACGACAACCAGTTGAGCCATCGTCCTGATCAGAGCATTCATCGGGCCTGGATTAAGCTGGTGCTGGAAGAAACGTTGGGCTACGACGAACTGCTGGCCGAGGGGCAGGCCATTCCGCAGACGCTCAAGAGCGAAGTCGCCGAGTACGGGGAAACGCTACGGCCTGATTGGATCGTCAACGACCCCGCCACGAAGAAGGCTCGGCTGCTCGTCCAGGTCTGTCCCCGGTCGCAGTCGCTCACGAAGCAAGTGCAGTCGTCAAGGTGGAAGACCTCGCCCGATACCCGCATGATGCAACTACTGCACGACACGGGCATCCGACTGGGGATCGTGACGAATGGCGATCACTGGATGTTGGTGAACGCCCCCAAGAACGAAACGACCGGATATGTCTCCTGGTACGCAAATCTCTGGCTGGAGGAACCGGTCACGCTTCGTGCCTTCCGTACGTTGCTCTGTGCCGACCGTTTCTTCAGCGTGCCGGAGAACGAAACACTCGAAGCACTGCTCGACAAAAGCGCCGCCGATCAGCAGGAAGTCACCGATCAACTTGGCTATCAGGTTCGCAAGGCGGTCGAGGTCTTGATCCAGGCGCTCGACAAGGCCGACCAGGACCACGGGAGGCAACTGCTGGCTGACGTGGAAGAAAAGGTCCTGTACGAGTCCGCCCTGACGGTCATGATGCGGCTGGTGTTCCTGTTCTGCGCCGAGGAGCGGGAACTTCTGCTCCTGGGTGACGACTTGTACGACAAGAACTACGCCGTCAGCACTCTACGGGAGCAACTGCGGGTCACGGCGGATCAGTTCGGTGAAGAAATCCTCGGCTTGCGCTATGACGCCTGGTCTCGGCTTCTCACCAGTTTCCGAGCCGTTTACGCCGGTGCCAAGCACGACCGGCTCAAGCTCCCAGCATACGGCGGTAGTCTGTTCGATCCCGACCGCTTCACCTTTCTTGAAGGCCGCAAGCTTGGCACAAGCTGGAAGGACACCGAGGCCACGCCGCTCCCCGTGAGCAACCGCACCGTTCTGCATCTACTCGAAGCCCTCCAGGTGCTTCAAGTTCGACTGCCGGGTGGCGGTGCAGCGGAGGCCCGAAAACTCAGTTTCAGGGCGCTCGACATCGAACAGATCGGCCACGTCTATGAAGGTCTGCTCGATCACACCGCCAAGCGTGCCGCAGAGCCGGTGCTGGGGCTGGCGGGGACACGAGACAAGGAACCGGAAATCGCCCTGACTGAACTGGAGAAGATCGCCGCCAAGGGTGAGAAGGAACTGCTCAAGTTCCTGAAGGACGAAACGGGTCGGTCGGAGTCGGCGCTGAAGAAAGGGCTGAATGCGGAGTTCGAGGATCAACTGGCGAGCCGGTTCCGCACCGCTTGTCAGGATTCGACGCTGTGGAAGCGGGTGCAAAAGTTCGGCGGGTTGGTCCGGCTCGACGCCACGAGCTACCCGGTCATCATCACCACGGGCAGCGTCTTCGTTACCGCAGGCACCGACCGGCGCAGCAGCGGCACGCACTACACCCCCAAGAGTCTGACCGAACCCATTGTGCAGTACACGCTGGAGCCGCTGGTTTACGTCGGTCCCGCCGAAGGCTTGCCAAAGGAGCAGTGGAAGCTCCGCACGGCTAAAGAACTGCTCGATCTCAAGATTTGCGACATGGCATGCGGCTCCGGTGCGTTCTTGGTGCAGGCATGCCGATACATGGCCGCTCGGCTGCTCGAAGCCTGGGATGCCGTACAGCGGGCCAACCCTGGCTCAGTGCGGATCACGCCGGAGGGTCAACCATCCACCGGACAACCCGGCGAAATGCTGATTCCCGATGATCCAGACGAACGACAAACCTACGCCCTGCGCATCGTGGCCCAGCGCTGCCTGTATGGGGTGGACAAGAACCCGCTGGCGGCGGAAATGGCGAAGCTATCGCTCTGGCTGCTCACCCTGGCCAAAGACAAGCCGTTCGAGTTCCTGGACCACGCCATTCGTTGTGGTGATTCGCTCGTCGGCATTCACAACACGGAGCAACTGCGGAAGTTCAACCTCGACGGCAAGGGGGAAGACAACGGGCTGTTTCTCGGCTTCCTGGACGAAAAGATCAAGGAAGCTATCGCCCTGCGCCGCCAGATCACCGAGATGCAGGCCAACACGGTTGAAGATGTCGAGGCCCAAGACCGGATGCTGCGGGAAGCGAACGAGAAGATCGACCGGCTCAAGTGTGCCGCCGACATGCTGATCTCAGCCGAGTTCGTCCCCGGCTCCGCTTCCGACAAGCGAGCAGCCAGGGACAATGCCGCCATCAAGGTTGCCGTGCATTTCCACGAAAGCGATCTGCCTACGTTTCGCCGGGAATGTCAGAAGGCTCTTGCCGGCCAGGTAACGTTCCATTGGCCGCTGGAGTTCCCCGAAGTGATGGTCGAACGGGGTGGGTTCGATGCGTTCGTGGGGAATCCGCCATTTCTCGGAGGACGCCGAATCAGAAGCACTCTTGGGCCAGGGTGTCTTAGTTGGCTCACGACATCGCTATTTTCGTTTGCGAGTGCAAACGCAGACCTTTCTGCCTTCTTTGTTCTAAGAGCCACCCAACTTCTCAGCAAGTCGGCAACATTCGGGTTCATTACCACAAGTGCCATTGCTGAAGGGGATACTCGCCAGACGTGTCTTGAGCGTCTGGACTCGGTTGGCGTTTCATTGATCCGTGCGGAGTCAAGTAAGCCGTGGCCGGGACAGGCAAGTGTTACATTTTCCGCAATCTGGGGGTCTGCCGCAAGGTGGATTGGATACCGTTTCCTAAACGGATCACCCGTAGCTCGTATTACACCGTTCCTGGTTGAGCCAGCGACAGGTTTGGGGCCACCAAATCGGCTTGCTGTGAACAATACGAAATCGTATCAAGGCTCCATTCTTTGTGGAACCGGGTTTATTTTGGACGAGGCGGAAGCGGCGGCTCTTATCGGGAAGGACGCCCGTAACCACAATGTCATCATGCCCTATATGACTGGCGCTGACTTAAACAAGACGCCCGATCATTCTGGGACTCGTTGGGTTATCAACTTCTTTGACTGGCCTCTTGATCGAGCGACGGCACCAGCGGGGTATTCAGGTCCAGTTGCAGCGGATTACCCCGATTGCCTCCAAATCATAGCTGAACGGGTCAAGCCGGAGCGCACCCGAACAAAGCCGTCCGGCGAGTTCCAGTTGCGAAAGCCCCTACCGCACAAATGGTGGCAATACGCTGATAAGCGTCCAGCGTTGTATTCTCGTCTTTCTGAGTTGAAGTGGGCAATGGCCGTGGCTATGGGGGCGACAAAGTATGTTGCTTTTGGCGTCATCGCTGAAAGGCGTGTCTGCGGTCATACGTCAGCAGTAATTGCGAGTGATTCATTTTCGGATTTCGCCGCTCTGAATAGCAGTATCTACGAATGTTGGGCAAGGGATTACGCCTCATACAACTTGTCGCTGCTAAGGTTCACTCCTTCCGATTGCTTTGATACGTTTGCTTTTCCGCCCGTATCACCTGGCTTAGATAGCGTTGGGCAGACCTATCATCGACTTCGGGCTGATTTGATGAGAAAAAACAACGAAGGACTCACTGACACCTACAACCGTTTCCATGACAGTTACGAAACCAGCGCCGACATCCAGAAACTCCGGCAACTCCACGTCGATATGGACCACGCCGTATCCGCCGCCTACGGCTGGACCGACCTGGACCTCGGCCACCGCTTCCACGAGACGAAGCAAGGCGTCCGCTACACGATCAGCGAACCCGCCCGCCGAGAAGTCCTGGCCCGCCTGCTCAAGCTGAACCACGAGCGCTACGCCGAGGAAGTGAAGCAAGGGCTGCACGAGAAAAAGAGCAGAAGAAAGAAAGTGGAAAAGGAATTGAGCGAGGGGCCGTTGTTTGATTCGCATAAATTATGAGATAATAACGATCCACCTAAAAGCGTAAGGAGAGATGATACAATGCCAGCTATTGAAATCAGCCAGGAGCACCACGACCGTCCAATGGCATTCAAGCCGGCCGTTGAACAAATCACGCAAGAAGAAATGACCGAATCGGAGTTTGCCGATTTCATCGTGTTTTCTGCCGTCGAGCGTCTGGTCATTGAGTCGGCCATGTCAAGCGACTCGCAGGTGATCGAAGCCATCAGTCGAGGCGATAGCGCTCTGCAAGGTGCCGTGACAACCCTGCGAACGGCACAAGCTACATTGCAAGGGCTTTCTCGGCGCTTTCCAAATGAGGTCTTTGGGTTCATTGCCGACGTGTGGCAGTGGATGAATGCTGAGGAACGGCAGGACAAAGGGATGGGGTTCCATGCATTGTGGGAGCGATACAAGCAGGGAACGTACCAACCACCAGCATAAACGGACTGGCCTCGACTTCGTTTACAGCTTCCACGAGAGGAATCGAGGTGTCACTTCACGATCAGCGAACCCAACTGCGAAGGGCCGTTGTCGTTTGGCAAAGGAGGGGATGATGGAAAGCAGTGAGCCTCACGATTTCATTCCATACCTTCGGTCAATCACTGACGAACTAAATGTCACCAAGAACCGAGTACGCCAACTCGTCAATCATTGGCCGACAGATGGACATTTCAAAGAGGCTGTGCTGCGTCACTTTTTGCGCCGCTACCTACCTGAGTCTGTTTTGATTGGAACAGGTTTCGTCGTTAACCACTTTGGCCCGTCGGGTGAAATCGACATCTTGGTTGTAGACAAAGAAATGCCAACCTTATTCAAGGATGGGGAGTTGCTGATTGTTACTCCTGAGTCTGTGCGAGCCGTGATTGAAGTGAAGACAAGGCTATCATCCCCAAGTGAAATCAAGGAAGCAGTTTTGCAGTTGGCAGTACGAAAAGCAGTCGTCGCCCGCCATGTGCAATGCCAAAATGTGTGGGCGGGATTGCTCGTCTATGAAGGTGAGGATGACAGGCACCATGCACTACTCGAAGCCCTTCATCAAGTACAGTGTGAGCAGCGCACCCTGGTCGATTTTGTGTGCTATGGGGAGGACACCGTTGTTAAATACTTCGGCATGCCTGTCGAAGTCAGTGCGATTTGGCCGGATCATGCATGGCACTCCTTCCACATGCTCGGAGTAGCGCCCACCAATTTTGTCGCAAGCTTGATTGAACATCTTGTCCCGCCCAAGAAAGACCTCGGCTCGTTCGCTTGGTTTCGCCCACCGCAGGAATTTGAGCGGCGATTCTTTATAAAAAGAAAACCGGCATCGACAGTGATGGACTATAGCGCCTGGATAAAAGACAACCCGATGCCGATGCTGAGTTTTGGGCAACAAAACTAAGAGCAGGAAATGGCTGACACACTGAAAACAAACGTCTCGCCACTCCACCTTCGGGACGAACTCGAAGGGATGGTCCTCAAGGAACTGCTCGGACCCGGCAGCGCCGAGGAAGAGCTTATCGAGTCGCCCGGCACTCGCTACTTCGTTGGCGTGTTGGCTCCTCGCAAACGAGCCAAGGCGGGCGTAGCCGTTGCCCCTGTCGCCGTCGTTCAGCCGCCCACCGCAGACGAGGAGGAAGACGCAGATAGCGAAATCATGGATGGCGACGAACTAGCCCTCGGTGGCCGAGACACGACCCAGGACGGTACGACCGATCCAGCCCCGGCGCAAGACAAAGCCCTGATCCCTTCGTCGTTCGGCATGACGTTCTCCCTCAACATTGAAGCGAAGGAACTACAACTTTCAGCGTCTTGGGGTCAATACGTCAAGGGTGTCAGCAAATACCTCGTCAGCGAAAAGACCGGCAGCCCACGTCGAGTGTGGAAGCGCCATCCACGGGGCGGCAAGCATCGGCTCAAGCTGAAAGAAGGCCAGATTCAGCCGATCTCCGTCGATCCAAACTGTCCCGAAGTCGTCCTTCAGGGACTCACCCGCAAACGTAGCGATCACTGGTGCGTCACTCTGTTCTTGGTCAACGAGCAGCAGGAACCGGAAAGGCTCAAAGACACTGCCTGGGTTTTTCAGCCCGAACTGATGGTCGAAGGTGTGGATGGTGCTCCGGTAATTCACAAGCGGCACACGATCTTGGAACTCAGCGGCACTGACCCTGCTGTGAAGGCCGAGAACGACCTATTGGCGATGTTGTACCGCCGCCACATCGAATTTGCCGTGGGGCATGGCATCGGCGTTCATGTCGATGTGTCGCCCGACCCGAACCATGCGTTGCGTGCTTGTACCAAAATCGTGCCGAGCTACGAGATTCCCCGCACGACACCGCCACGGCCAGAGGATGCCGAGGTCAACCCATCCTTCGCCAAGCTGGAGGGATTGGTTCTCGACATGAAGCTTTTGGCCGAGGCAAACCCGAAGCAATACCGCCCAAAGCTCAAGCCGCTGCTCGATGCCTACCAGGACTGGATCGACCGGGAAGAAAAGCGCATCACCGATCCTGCCGAGGGGCTGGCAACCTTCAAGCACGTCGCCCAGCAAGCGATTGCAAGGTGTCGCACCACCCTGAAGCGAATCGAAACCGGCTTGGACTTGTTGGACGCCGACCCGATGGCAGCCCTGGCGTTTCAGTTCATGAACCGGGCCATGTGGCTTCAGCGGACGCACTCGATCTTTGCCGAGCGGGTGCGCCGGGGTGATGAGAAGCCCGACATGGGCATCATTGACATTACTGAGAATCGCTCATGGTATCCGTTCCAGCTTGCGTTCATCCTCCTCAACCTGCCGGGAATCACGAAGTTCGATCACCCTGAACGAAGTGAGAATCCCGAAGCCCTGGCCGACCTGCTCTGGTTTCCTACAGGTGGCGGCAAGACGGAAGCCTATCTGGGCCTGACGGCCTACACGCTTGCGCTGCGACGACTACAAGGAGCCGTCGAAGGTCGCTCCGGCGAAAATGGCGTGACCGTGTTAATGCGGTACACACTGCGGCTGCTGACGCTCCAGCAATTCCAGCGAGCGGCCGCCTTAATCTGTGCCTGCGAGGACATTCGCCGCACGGCCATGAGCAACGGCGACAATCGGTGGGGCAAAACACCGTTCCGCATCGGTCTGTGGGTCGGTGGCAGCACCACGCCTAACTGGACCAGAGATTCCGATGAAGCAGTCAAAGCGGCGCACGGCGGCAAGCCACGGTCGGGTGGGATCGGCGGCGTAGGATCACCGCACCAACTTACGAACTGCCCGTGGTGCGGCACCAAGATCGACCCCGGCAAGCACATCAAGGTGGAAAAGTATAACGAGGGAGCATGCCGCACGCTGATTTACTGCGGAGCCAAGTTCGGCCAGTGCAAGTTCTCCATGAAGGAAGCGCCGGGCGAGGGACTGCCGGTGATGGTGGTGGACGAGGAAATCTATCGTAGGCTCCCGGCCCTGCTCATTACCACGGTGGACAAGTTCGCTCAGATGCCGTGGAACGGGGCGGTGCAGATGCTCTTTGGACAGGTGGACGGCTACTGTGAACGCCACGGGTTCCGCTCGCCGCACCTGGCCGACGCATACGAAGAATTGGAAATCAACGGCGTTCACCGGGCGAAAGGCAATTCACCTTCAGCCAAAGTGTTGCCTCAGAATCCGCTGCGGCCACCTGACCTAATCATCCAAGACGAGTTGCATCTTATTAGCGGGCCGCTCGGTACTTTGGTTGGGTTGTATGAAACTGCCATCGACCGGCTCTGCACCTGGGAAGTGAACGGCAAAAAAATCCGGCCCAAGCTCGTAGCCTCGACAGCGACGATCCGCCGAGCCAACGATCAGGTCTATGGACTGTTCCTCCGCAACCTAAACATCTTCCCGCCAACCGGCTTGGAGATCGGCGACAACTTTTTCTCGCTGCAACGCAAGTCGAGCGAGAATACGCCGGGCCGGAAGTACATCGGCATATGCGCCGCTGGCCGTCGCCTAAAGGCGGCGTTGATTAGGGTCTATATCGCCTTCCTGTCAGCCGGTCAGGTCTTGTTCGAGAAGCATGGTCTTGACGCCGACCCGTGGATGACCCTGGTGGGCTACTTCAACAGCTTGCGAGAACTCGGCGGCATGAAGCGACTGGTTGATGACGACGTGCGTACTCGCCTCCGCAAGATGGTGGAGCGTGGCCTGGCGAACCGCACACTTTACACGCCGGACACTGTGAAGGAGTTGACCTCCCGGCTAGGATCGGCGGCAATTCCCGAAACCCTGGACCTTTTGGAGAGCCGGTTCGATCCGGTGATCCTGGAGCAGATTAAGGCACGCAAAGGTAGCGGTGGGGATTACATCGCTCGTCCGCTGGACGTCCTTCTCGCCACGAACATGATCTCGGTTGGAGTGGATGTGCCTCGGTTGGGGCTGATGGTCGTCGCCGGCCAACCGAAGACCACGGCTGAATATATCCAGGCCACCAGTCGTGTCGGTCGCAAGCACCCCGGCTTGGTTTGCACGGTCTTCAACTGGGCGAGGCCACGAGACTTGTCCCACTACGAAACCTTCGAGCATTATCACTCCACGTTCTACAAGCACGTCGAAGCGCTGTCGGTCACGCCTTTCTCGGCAGGAGCCACAGCCCGTGGTTTGGCGGCATTGCTGGTGTCGCTGGTCCGTCAGCCTGGCTTCGAGTTCAACTCGAACGACAAGGCGATGCTGATGGCAACCCAGCGGGGTCACCAGTACGTCAAGGATGCCATCGAAGCGATTACGAGGCGGGCCGAGTTGATCGCCGGGGTCGAAGCTGCCGAGGAGGTCCGGCAGCAACTCAAGCGGAAGATGGACCAGTGGCAGAAACGGGCGCAGCGGACGGCTCAGGGAAATCTACTTGGCTATGAGACCAAAAAGGACGGCGTAACAGTCGGCCTTTTGCGCAAGCCTACCATTGAGCAGTGGGACGATTTTACCTGTCTCAACTCCCTACGAGATGTCGAGCCAACGGCCAACTTGATCCTGGATGATTTCGGAATGGACGATGACGCCGGCGACGACACCGAGGACGAAGGAGCCGCCCTTGAACAATAAAGACTCCAAGCGCTGCAAGGTCGGTGAACTACGTCCCAGCCAGGCGCTCACCACGTTCGGCATTGGTTCCATCATCGACCTGCCGAATCTGTCGGTGATGGTCATGGGCTTGGAGGACTGGCCTTTCAAAGACACGGTGGAGATTGGCGAACAGCGACTCCTGGCCTCCGTGAAAGAAGTGCTGGGTAATCAGGTGAAGTCTCTGCGGTCGGCTCCCGTCGTACCGGACACTTATCAAGTCAACCAGTTTGACTCCTCGGCTCTCGTTGGCATTCCGGTCGCCCCTTTTCCTCGGTGGATGGTCTGCCCTTACTGTCGGCGGTTGGCTCCGCTTGGCAGCGGCCTCTTCAAACTGGAGACGCCATACCGCACTGAGCAGATTCGTTACGTCCACGCAAACTGTACCAAGCGGGGCAAGTCACCGACCGTCGTGCCTGCACGCTTTATCGTGGCGTGTAAGAACGGCCATTTCGATGACTTCCCTTGGAGAGAGTTCGTTCACGATGGTCCAACGAATTGTAAGGGCGGGCTAAAACTCCTTGAGCCGTCCGCCACCGGAGAGGCGGCAAGCATCTTCGTGCAATGCGAAGGTGAAAACTGTGGAGCGATCCGGCCCATGTCCGACGCCTTCAAGATGGACCTGATGGCACTGCCTGTTTGCAAGGCACGCCGACCGCACCTTCGAGATCACGACGACGCCGGGTGCAAGGCTCCAAACGGGCAGGAAATGCGCATGGAGCCGATGCTTCAGGGCGCATCAAACTCGTGGTTTGGCATCATGCTTTCGGCCCTGGCGATCCCCCAAGCATCCGGGGAGTTGAAACAGCTTGTCGAAGATCACTGGACCACCTTGGAGAAAGTGCAGAGCGAACAAAACATCGAACTCTTGCAGCAGGTGACGCCTCAACTGCGTGATCTGTCCGAATACACATCCTCGGAAATCTGGCAGGCAGTTCAAGCCAAGAAGACTGTGGTGCCGGCTGAGAGTACCGATCCCACGGACCTCAAAACGCCGGAGTGGGAGGTACTGACCGATCCCGAGGCGGCGGAAAAGAGCCGTGCCTTTCAGCTACGGGTCGCAGCGCCGCCCAAGCGTTACGCCAAGTATTTTGAGAAGATCGTTCTGGCCGAGCGCCTACGTGAAGTGCGGGCCTTGGTGGGTTTCACCCGCATCGAGTCTCCAAGCGATTACGACAACCCCGCAGCGTTTCCCGAAAATCAACGGGCCAGACTTTCTCGCACCCAGCCCACTTGGGTGCCCGCCTCTGAGATTCGGGGCGAGGGGCTGTTCTTCCACTTCAAGGAAGACCTCATTCAGAAGTGGTGCAAGAAGGCCAAAAACCACGATGCCGTCTTTCTGGAAGCGCACCAACGCTGGCGAATCGCCCGTAAGTTGGAGCCGCCTCACGAGTTCTACCCCGGAATTAGGTTCGTCCTGTTGCACTCATTTGCCCATGCTCTGATCCGACAACTGGCGGTGGAATGCGGTTACACCACGGCTTCGTTGCGTGAACGTATTTACTCTCGCAACCCCGGCCAGAATGAACCTGAGATGGCGGGCGTGCTGATTTATACCGCTGCGCCGGATAGCGAAGGCACGCTTGGCGGGTTGGTGTCACTCGGCAAACCGCAAACTCTGGAGCGCCACTTGGACCAAGCCTTGGACAATATGCGCCTCTGTGCTAGCGATCCCCTTTGCGCCGAGCATCATCCGTATCGGGACGGCATCACGCTTCATGCCGCCTCCTGCCACGCCTGCATGTTCGCACCGGAAACGTCCTGCGAGCGAGGCAACAAGTATCTGGATCGGGCGGTGCTGGTATCCACGGTGGAACGGAGCGATCTGGCGTTCTTCGAGTAATCCCGATGAATCAGGAACATCACCAAATTGCAGCGGCAGCCGCACGATTGGCGGATCGTCTGCCTCATTCGGTAATGGTCGCTGTTGCCGATGCAGTTGCTCAGCATGGGGGTTTGGAGCGAGCAACCAGATGGCAATCGATCCTGCAAAGCCCGCCGACGCCTGACTTCCGTGATGCCACGGCTGACTTCATTAACTGTTGGCACTCTCATGCGGCCAGCGTAGGATCGGAGGCCGTCGCTATTGCTTTGTTGACCGCTGCCAAGAGCGAACATGAGCACCGCCACGAGGAGACGGTCGAGATCGTCTGGACTGGCCCCGAACCTGCCGACACTCGATTCCGGCATACCGAGCAGGCTATTCTCGAAGTTGTGAACTCGGCAACTAGACGTTTGACGGTGGTGAGCTACGCCGTCTACCGGATTCCTCGCATCCGTGAGGCTCTTGTCGCCGCCGCCAACCGAGGCGTGGTCATCCGTCTAATTGTCGAGACACCGAACCGAGTTGAAGGCCAGGGAGAATACGACTGCCTATTGGCCCTTGGCGACAACGTGGCTTCAGCCTGCTCGGTTTACTACTGGCCCCAGGAAAACAGACCCAAGGACGACAATGGCAAACTCGGCATTCTGCACGTCAAGTGTGCCGTGGCTGATGGAAACCGGCTGTTCCTGTCGAGTGCCAATCTCACAGAGTACGCATTCACCATCAACATGGAATTGGGCTTGCTGGTGACGGGTGGGAAGCTAGCGGGACAAGTGGAGCGACACTTCGAGCGGCTTGTGGCAACGAGGGTTCTGGATTGCATATAGACGACGCATAGGTGCGAATTCGAGCATCGAGTGATGACTGGGAAGGTAAAATCAGATGTCGGTCACGTCTCCCTTTGATGCATCGCAATCAGCGCTGGGCTACCTGCATCAGAGCAGGTACGCCCTTTTGCTTTCACTGCAGCGGGACGACGAGCCGAATCTCTGCATCAGTATCGAGAAGCTGGACGATATTGCGTTCCACGAGAATCCGTCCTCACCTGCCCATGCCAAGGAACTGCTGCAGGTGAAGCATCACATCAACCGAGCGGGCGGCTTGGGTGACACTAGCCTGGACATTTGGAAGACCTTGCGGATTTGGAGCGAAGCCGTCACCAAGAATGAAATCGACCTCGACCGGGCGACGCTTTGCCTCTTGACGACCTCGACTCCTACTAATCGAAATGCGATACGCTTTCTGACTCCCGATCCACAGACTCGAAAACCACAAGAGGGGCGTGCGAAACTGGAACTGGCCGGAGCTGCTTCCACAAACGATTCAGTCAAGGAGGCATACGGCGTCTATAAGGGGTTGGCCGACTCAAAAAGGGCGGCGTTGTTCGACTCACTTTACCTTCTCGATACATCCATGATGGCGACCGATCTTCAACGGGCCATCGGGAACGCCATCCGACATGCGGTCGAACCCAGGCACAGACAGGCGTTCGTCGAAAGGCTTGAGGGATGGTGGTTTCACCGACTGGTTATCCATTTGATTGCCACATCGAATCAGCCTATTCCCGTAGTAACTATTCAGCAGCAGGTTCACGAGATTCGAGGACAGTTCCAACGTGACTGTCTGCCTGACGACCTTTTTAACGCTCCCATCCCGGCTGATGCGACACCCACCGCAGACGACCGAGTGTTCGTGCTTCAGCTTGTCTTGATCGGCTTGCCGCCTGCCCGCCTGCGGATCGCACAGGAGGACCACTACCGAGCCTTCGCACAACGATCTAAATGGATTAAGGACAACCTCATTGGTCTGGAGGAACTGACGAATTTTGAAAGTCGGCTGTTGGACGGCTGGCGGTTGCGCTTTCAGATCATGCGAGACGGCATGGAGGAAGGGTGTGTTGAACTTCGCATGGCTCGGCACGGCATGAACCTCTACCAGTGGGTCGAGACAGACGCCCCGTCGCAGGGTGTCTTATGGGTCCGGCCTCAGTTCCAAGCGCAGTACATGACGAGAGGATCGTACCACATGCTCGCCGATTCTTTGCGGATCGGGTGGCATCCCGAATACAAGCAGCGCCTTGCTCAGTCAAGAGGCAACGGCCAGGAGAATCAAAGGTGAACCCCTCGTGGGATGAACGCCCAACCGAACTGGCGAACCTCTTGAACCCAGCGTTCACTGGTGCCGTGCTTCGCTTCGCTGTGGCCGGCTACCTTCGAGAAGCCCAGGCGGGAATGCCATTTGAGATTGCCTTTTTGGTGTTTCCATTCTGCTTACATCGGGCAACCAGTGTTCGCTTGCCGAGGGCGGTTTCGACGCTTCTCCACTCTTGGCTGCAAGAGAACCGGGATGTTCTCGTTCAGTTCCCAGAACGGTCCCGGTCCCTCGTGCCCTTCACCAAGGAGGCCATCATATTCGCCTGCCAGCGGGGAGTCATCACGATTGACGACCTGGGCCATCTCCAGCCGGGAGACGCTGCCTTGAGAGGCATTACATCCTACAAAACGGCCAGCGAGGAAGTGAAAGAAGCGACCAGCAGGGCCGAATTTGTGGGTCGCTGGCTTGCCCTGTCGGGCACGCCTGTCACGATCTACACACTCTTGGGGGTGCGTCCATGAGCCTTCACATAATGGCACTCGCCATCTACAACGCCGCAGGTGAACGGCGAGAGCTTCGCTTCGACCCCGGAAAGGTCAACATCATCACCGGAGCGTCGAAGACGGGCAAGACGGCACTTATCGACATCGTTGACTACTGCCTTGGTCGCAACGAGTTCACTGTCCGATCCGGGGTGATCCGTGATGCGGTTTCCTGGTACGTCCTTCACGTTCAATTGCCGAACAATCAAGCAGTTATTGGCAGGCCGGCCCCGACTGGTGGGGCAGTAACCACGACAGACGTATTCCTTGAAGTCGGCGGCGAACTGGTCCTACCTCCATTTTCCGCACTGCACCGCACGACCAACTCTGATGCTTTGGGGGAATTTCTGACTGAAGCGGTGGGCATCAGGGCGAATGAACACGTCCCACCGGAGGGTCAGTCACGTCTCCCGTTGCAGGCCAATATCCGACATGCCCGCTTTCTCCTATTCCAGCCGCAAAACAGGATCGCCGACCCAAACCTAATGTTTTATCGCCAGGAGGAACAGTTCGTCCCGCAGGCGATTAAGGACACACTGCCTTACTTTCTGGGAGCGACCGGAGATGACCAGTTCGAGCGTCTGCAAACGCTCCGTAGGGCGAGAAGGGAATTGCGACTCCTGGAGCGTCGGCTTGCAGAGGAACAAGAGATGCGGGGCCGGGACAACTCCAGGGGGGTGGCGCTGCTAGCGGAAGCACGCAATGTGGGGTTATTAGGCTCGGCTACAAGCCCTTCCGCCGATGAGGATGCGGTTTCCATCCTCCGGGGGCTGCTTGGTTGGACTCCGGTGCAAGAGGATTCTCCCCAAGGCAACGCACTCGCCACGTTGCAACAAGCCCGTGAGCCACTGTTGGCCGAATCTAGGGCCGTACAGAATGAGATCGAGGCGGCCCGCTTATTCGCAGCAGCAGAAGATGAGTTTGGTGTAGAGGCAACAGACCAAAAGCACCGGCTCACTGCCATCAATCTCTTTAAGGAGGAGCCGGAAGCAAGCAGGTGCCCCCTATGCGAAACCGACTTGAACGGCACAGTTCCCAAGGCCCAGGCAATCCGCTCGAACCTTGCCAGTTTGGAAAAACAGATGGCCGCTACCGCCCGCCAGCGACCACGGCTTGAAGCGTACCTTACCGACCGTGAAACACGTCATAGCCACCTGCGGCAACTACTAACCGAGAACAAGGCAGCAATAGAAGCCCTGATTGCCCAAGAGGAGGTTCTGCAACAACAGCGCAACCGCACCGTCGAGCAAGCCCGTGTCATCGGCAGGATTAGCCTGTTTCTTGACAGCCTACGAACTACCGCAGAAGACAGTCGGCTCCAACTTCAAGTTGACGAAGTACGCAGACGGGTTGCAGAACTGGAAGCGGGTCTGGCGGAGGATGTGGTCGAAGACAGGCTAACCTCGATCCTTCAGGTCATCGGGAGAACGATGTCGGATTGGGCGAGAAGGCTGGACCTCGAACACAGCGAGTCTCCCATCGGCTTCGATCTGAAGAACCTTACCGTTGTTGCTCACCGGGACAACGGACCAATACGAATGTCGCAGATGGGAAGTGGCGAGAACTGGTTGGGCTACCACGTCATCACCCATTTCGCTTTGCAGAAATGGTTTGTCGAGAAGCATCGTCCCGTGCCTTGGTTGCTCATGCTGGATCAGCCAACCCAAGTGTATTTTCCCTCAGACCAACGGGAGGACAGGTCGCTAGATGAACTCGCCGACGATGACCGAGAGTCGGTCAAGCGATTGTTCAAGATCATCTTCGACGTGACCGACACCCTCTCCCCGAACTTGCAAGTCATCATCACCGATCATGCGGACCTGAACGAGCCGTGGTTCCAGGCAGCGGTGAAGGAACGTTGGCGGGGAGGAAATCGCCTTGTGCCTTCATCGTGGTATGAACCGAGAGAAAGAGGCCCATCACTGCAATGAACGATGCCTTCGACGTGAACACGTCTTCGAGCCGGACGGTGTGCGCCGATACCTGGAGAAAAACTTCGGAGCCGCCCTCAAGTCCGTTTGGTCGGCCATGACGCAGTTTTCCAGAGACACAAACCAAGAGGTCTTTTCATGTTGCCGAGCGCCATTCCACAGTTCGCAAAATACAAGTATGTTAGGACGTTTGTAGCGAATCATCTTGACATGCAATTTGCAGATATTAACAAGATGTTGACGATGGTTGGTTTTAATTTCGTCGCTGCAAACTTTCTTTGTGACATTGTAAGCGGAGTTTCCGTTTCCCTATATTTGCCTGCCGTTACTACAAGAATTCGCAATGGGCGACGTGAGCCGTTTCGTGATGGCGATTATTTCAAGGCGCTGTTGCGGCAGTATTACCCTTGGGAGCCGAAGGAAAGAAAAGCTAGGAAGCAAACAATACTTTATCAGGTACTCCGCTGCCCCATGGCGCACGCATTAGGATTACACGAACCTCCTCCGCAAAAAATGGGCATCTCGAAGGGTTCGCCACTTACGCCAGACCAATTGACTGAAGCGGCATTCTCTGACACTAGGCCGGCGTTTATACCGTTAGCAATGACCAGGAGTGCCAAATCGCAAAAATGGATTTTCTCGGTCGAAGGATTCTGGTGGGGGGTGATAGCCATGCTCAAAGCCCTGGCCAATGATGCTAACCAAATGTTGAAAGCAGACACACGGTTTAGAGCTAAGACCTATATTCATACACGTCCTACCTCGGTCATTTAGAGGGGATCAGCAATGGCCGTTCGTCTCCTTGGATACTCCGAGCGGGGCATGGTCAACGCCCTGTGCGACGACATGGCTCACTCGCTGGACCCTGCTTCAGCCGTTTCTTCTTTCCTGTCCTGGTTCGACTTTCCAGCCCTTCAACCCGACTTCTCCAACGTCGAGAATGCTACGCTCCTTGTCGAGCAGTCGTTTTCGGATTTCGGCGACCTCGACCTATTGATCCTGGTCGAGAATAACGACGAAACGCTGCAAGCGGTCTTGATCGAGGCGAAAGTGTCCAACGATACGAGAAGCTGGGCGACTGTGGAGGACCGCTGGGCCGAGTTCCTGGGCATGTTCGACGGCGGCGGCTGGAACACGTCGAACTTGTTCGTCCAACTTTTCCGAAAGGTGCGGCTCGCCGATTCCTTGGCGGAACACCCAGGCCCATTCGCCGCCGACCTATTTGTGCCACGGGGCAGCCCCAGCCAAAACGCCGTGGTGCGGCGTGCGGTCGCCGAACTGGAGAAGTACATCAAAGGCGGAAACGTGTGGTTCGGTGCGATCCTCCCCGACGACCCCGACGATCTGGAGGCATTCTCCCGTGACACGCTGCAGACCTGCACCGTGGCACAACGCTTGCCAAGGTGGAACACAAGCCGCTGGGGATTCTTGTCGTGGCGCACCATCGACGAGAACACGAAGCAGAACTGGCCTCGAACACAGGTCGGCTTCGAGTGGAACCGGGGCCAAATCTACAGACTGGAGCCGCCGCTACAACATTCCGTTCAAGTCGGTCAGGTCTACTTGCATGGCGAAACCAAAGTCTATGTTGTCCTGCCGGGCCAGGGAGACGGGTGCCGGGTCGTGGAGTTGATCGGAGGCGACCGCAACTTCTTCTGGAATACGATGAAGGTGAAGGTAGCCGAACTTTGCCCGTGCGAAAGTTCGGATCAATTGGACGACGTGCCTTCACTTCCTCTCAACGGCTCTACCTATACCTGGCATTGCGGGGAAGATGGAGACAGGTTGCCGCCGCAGAACAACACGGTCGAGATCGACAAGGGCACGCCGGTCACTGTCGTTCGGGCGTCGTGGTACACGAGCCGTGTAAGGATGGCGAATGCACCGAACGGCCCGACGTTCCGTGTCTATACCCACCACTTGAACCGCCAAATTCAAGTGCCACCTGACCGCCAAGTTCAAGGATGAGAAGGTTGAATTGACTAGCCGGGTGAAGGCTGCTGGCGATCATTGGGTTGTGGCCGAGAAGAAGGGCCGCAAGGTCTTCTCCAGGGGCGTGTGCGCTTCCTCGGCGACCATCGAACGGATACGAGCCGAAATAACAGCCGAACGAGGGGCACGCCAAGCGGAAAGAAGCCGCCGTTCGTCGCCGAGAGAAGACCCAGGGCCAGTATGTCGAAGACTTCCACTGCGCAGTGCTGACGTTTTTGGCCTTTCACCCCAAGCACGCTGATCTCGCCAACCAAATCGCACAGGCCGTCACCAATCATGCAACGCCGGTCGGAAGTGGAACTGTCGCCAGGACGAAGCGAATTTCAGTCGAGCAGCGAGCCGAAGCTGCCGTGATCGCCTGGATGCGCCACCAAACGACGGCCTACGACTCGATGGCTATTCCGAGGGTGAAGGGGCGACGAGAAGTCCGACGATTGATCTCCGCCGTCACCTCCGTATCGGAAAATGGAAAGAGGACTTGCCGGTGCAAGTCCTCTCAAACGAAACAAGATCAAGTAATCTTGTCACCTTTATCGGTGCTTTCCAGTTGGTTTACGGCCCCCGAAAGCACCAAAACCACAACTCCACCCTCCTTTGAGGAGATCAGGAGACGTGCTCTATACTTACTACGACGTTCTTCGAGAGTTTTTTCACAAAAAGCGTTTTGACGAAAAAGACCATCATGGCTTGATTGGGTTTGCGGCGATTCAAGCTGCGCCAATTTAATCCACCTGAAGCAACTACCTAACCGCCCTCAGTGGATCCCGAATTTAGGCCGATTCAGTTGAAATCAAGACGCAATATCAACTCGACAACGTGGACAGGGTCGGAGACAACAGCCAAATGCTGTCAGGATACGAAGAGAAGTGCTGAAGGCAATAAACAGCTAAAGTCGCCGGCTCTTTTCACAGTCCGGTGAACTTGTCACCTTTATCGGTGCTTTCCAGTTGGTTTACGGCCCCCGAAAGCACCAAAACCACAACTCCACCCTCCTTTGAGGAGATCAGGAGACGTGCTCTATACTTACTACGACGTTCTTCGAGAGTTTTTTCACAAAAAGCTTACATGACTGGCCCAGAAAACCGATTCCAATTCCACTGTCTATATAAACACTTGTACACAGCGTCTACTTCACCGGAAAAAAAGTAAGAATCGCACTTGACAGCACAGCATTCTAGCGAATAAACTTCGTTGAATTTGAAAAAGTGAGCCATTCTCTTCTGTTGGTTTACGGCCCCCCGAAGAGAATGCACCCGCAACGACTACCTTGTTCTTTGAGGAGGAAAACTCAACCCACCAATCTTTTCACAAACACCCAAATACGCCGGCCTAAAGTTTTTGGGCTAGGTCGCTGGAGTGCTCCCTACCCACGCTGTGTAGAGCTTCAGCCGTTAATGCGGAAAGTGCCGCTACTCCAGTTGGTTTACGGCCCCCGGAGAAGCGCACATCTACCACACTTCATTTTGGTTCTTCCTCGGAGATTTGGAGATGTTCCAGGATATGACGCCAGTGCTTTGCCTTGCTGTTGTGGCGCTAACCGCAATCGTAGGCAGTGTCGCAATTGTGGCTATCCTCAAAGGTAATCAGTTCATTTCCAAGATCGGCAAGACTGGCTTGGAAATCCAGACTACACCAAATGTTGAAAAGCCCATCGCTGTAGGAATCGACCAGACCTGCCAGGCTGCTACGCAGCCACAAGCCCCTTCCCCTGGCGTAAAATTGGGGGCAAAGTGCAGCAAAAAGCGCCTTCAATGATGAAGCGACCCGATTTTGATCTGCGGAGGGGAAGCAATTCCAAGCCATTGCTGCCCCCTCCTTTTCCTATTCCTCTTCTGTGATTAAGTGATCTGCTAAAGTCATGTACACTCCAAATACCATTGAAAATATTTTTACTTGTGATCGCAGAAAGTTGCTCGGAATTGCCTTGAAGCACATACCTGAGTCAATGCGGCACTTATTAGATCCCGAAGACATCGTGCAGCAGGCTTTTCTCAAGGTTTTTTCTCATAGATGGTGGGAGATTGATAGCATCAATCATGCTTATGCACTGGCGGGGGCAGTGATCCGACACGTTATCATTGATGAAATCAAGTACCACAATCGCAGCAAACGCAGGACCAATACAGTATCATTGAGTGAAGTGGACGAGCGCCGAATCCCAGTTGATCAGCACGATTTCATTGCGCTGTTGGAAGCAACAGAGGATGTAAGGAAGGTTCGGAATAGCTTTTCCGATAGGGACCAACGTATTTTTGACATGCACGTTGATGGGTATATTCCTGATGAAATTGCTCACAGTCTACGTATTTCGCCTTCCACCGTTTACCGAACGGTGAATTGCATAAGGAAAAAAATGCAAGAAGCGATGGAAGAAAGCGATCAGGTCGAGCCTCATCAATAAACTAGCTAATCATGCGTCAAACGTTCGACGAATCCTCAACTTTAAGACGTAGCCGCTATTTTCCTGCCCGTTTGGTCGAATGAAGCGATGAACGCATCTGGCTGTTGCGCACCAGACAGCGTGATTATGCCATTGATGACGAAGAACGGCACCCCCTCTAATCGAAACCGTCGAGCCTGCCGATCCACCTCCTTGACAAAGCGCTGTCCCAAAAGTCAGCTGTTCTCTTTTTTATAATCGTGCTGACCTGGAATCCGGCCGGACAAACGTCTTATCAATAAAGTGAGAAGCGTCACGTGCCAAGCTTCGCTACTCGTAAGGTCTGGCTTAGGCAAACGTCATTTGCACCTCTGGCCGCTTTTGCGCCGTGTCCAAGATGAGGGCCACCGCCGAGCACGTTCGATCCAAAACTCGCCCGCATGCATCAACAACTTCGATGCCGGCCTCAGCGGAGTAGCGATTGATATAACCCCAGCAGCCCCCAAGGTCGCTTTCATCCTCGAAGCCCAGAAGCCGGAGCAGGATCGCACTTCCCAATTCGGCCACTGTCTCCGAACGCCAGTGTTGTCTATCTTCTTTCAGCTTCCCGTTCCTGTCGTCGGCGGCATGGACCAACTCGTGCGTCCAGGTCGATAGGTTCGTCGTGCCCACACCAATGCCTTTGCGGCGACGATACCACGCCAGGCAATCAGCAGATTCACCATCAAACGTCTCCACCGCCAAACCCCACGACTTTGCCACTTGGAGCAAGGGAAGCGACTCGATCCACTTGTCGGCTTCGGGGTCTTTGGCTGCGAGGGGTGCCCCTTCTGTCTGCTCGAAGCCGAACACCGGAATACTTTTGAACCCGATGACGATGAAACGCTCTTTGTCGGTCACTCCATCAATCACATTTCGGGTGGTCGGTGCAAGGATGTGGAACGCTCGCTCTCCTGCCTTTACGTTCCGCCCTACTGCTTGCCATTGCCGGAAACCTCTGGCGTCTTCGCAGCCCCGCAGCGCAACGAGCAGTTGGTTTCGCCACGACCACTTCCGACAAGGCACATTATCCCGACGCCGGATGAAAATGTTTGCGAGCGGTTTTGGCAGCCCCTGGGGGTTCTCGAACGCCTTGAGGATGTCAGCCGCCGCCTGCTTCGCCTGCCCGATAAATTTCATCGCCGTAAGCCCGTCTCGTTCCAAGCACGCCGGCAACCACTTGGTCACTTTCGAGGCGCTTCATTGGAGGTGGGTGGTTGATTCTTTCAATCCGGCTGGGAAGAACCACGGCGAAAGGCTGAAAGCGAAAGGCAACGACCGAACGGCGATGACCTGAAACCTTTCAAGGCGAAACATCGCAGTGCTACCAAAGGATTCAGGATGCTGGCTTTCTTGTCTGTGTGCGGGCTTGCTGCGAGAGGGGACGATAGGGCGACATCATGGAGTAGTTGTCGGCCGTGCTGAACCGAAGTCGGTTGCCGCCCGCCGTTGGGAGCATGAAGCAGGCGATGGACAAGCGGGCTGGTGTCGCTTATCCTGGACATGAAAAGGTGAGAGGGTAGGAAGGAGACTCATCAGAAATGCAGACCCCGAATCTCTTTGACTTCGCCACGAGCGAACTTTCGCAGGATGCTTTCATCTGCTGGCTGGCATCTTGGGCTAAGCCCGAGCACCGGGAACTTCACGGGCCACTGCATAAGACAGCCACCGCCTTCCTTAATCGACTGCTCGATGTTGGCAACGTGTCGAGACCTGCCGAGTATTGGTGCATTGTGGTTTGGCGACAGTGGAACAACATCGACGTTCTTCTGCTCGTAAATGGCGAAATCGCAATCATTATTGAGGACAAGATAAACAGTAAAGACCACTCAGACCAGCTTAGGCGGTACAAGATGGGTGTGGAGGCGCAGTTTCCCAACCACCGGATTGCCGCTATTTATTTTAAGACTGGCGATCAGTGCGATTACCGAAATGCCGAAGAAGCTGGCTACGGTTGCTTCAGGCGTGCAGATTTCCTTGGAATCCTCCAGGGAAGGGAGGCATTGGGCGTCACCAATGAGATTTTCAAGGACTTCCAGCGCTGGCTGCAGAGCATCGAGAATGCCGTACAAAGCTTCCTAACCGTTCTACCGGAAGACTGGAAAAAAAAGCAGTGGATAGGCTTCTTCATGGCTGTGCAGGAAAAACTCGACGATGGTGAGTGGGCGGTTCGAGTCGGTTACGACCTTACGTTTCGGTGGCACCAAAAGGACGGCAAGTATCTCCGGCTGCTCGAAGGCGATTGTCGGTTAGCCTTTTGCCTTGAAGTGGTGGAAGAGATGCATCGAAGGGCGAAACGAGACGATTGGCACCGGATGCTCCTGGCGACGAGCCCCCCTGCTGGGATCGCCCTTAGTACTCCTCGCCTGGGGTTGGGAAGGAGAATGAAGGTGGCGGTCCTCAAGGATTACCTCCAGCTAGATGCCCGAGGATTGCTTGACTTGACAAAGACAGTCGGGATGCTCAGAGAAGCTGAGGCGTTGATGGACGCCGCCCTCGGAACTGCATAACTGCGGAGGGAGAGCCGGGTAGTCCTTGCTTCGCAGTTCCCCGTTTCGCTCGTTCTCATCAGCGTCGGGCAGGCACTGAGCAAGTGCGCCGTTCGCCGCTTCGCCGTGTGCCTTCTACCATGTCGCATATCCACTACCCTTTCCATATAGCCGTCTCCCTCCGTGCCTTGCTGGTGGCGAAGCAGCGCAAGGCGAACTGGCGAATGCCCGAACCGTGTCATGGGCGTGCTCGGCTGCGCAACCAGGAAGTACCATACGCCCCTTGTCTGGGCGGTTTTAGTATTACAAAGAGAGTTTCTCCAACAAAAGGCAGGGAACAAGACATGGCGATGGCAACTTTCAAGAACTATCTCAAGGCGGCGATTGACCTGGCGTTGACGATGGAGACAGACGAAACCGATGACTGTAACCTGGAAATCATACATAACGTCTGTCGCAATGGTGCGATCAAGAACTGGAAGGCGCTGACCGCACAAGGATTCCTGGAGAAGTATCTGTATTGCATCGGCGGCATAATGATACATGCCACTGGCCTTGCAAATAATTGGCCACGAATACGGCAATTGTTTCGCCAATGTAAGCCGACAAAGATAGCAGCCGAACACAGTGCCATTCAGGCAGAATGGGAAGTCCAGAAACTTGGCCTTAATCAGAGGAAGGTCAACGCAGTTCTGACGACAGCCGGAAACATGACGGCTATGGGCTGGCATGATTTCAAGAATGAGTATGTTCCAAAGCCTATCAAACCGCAAAGCGAGAGCGAGGTTGATTGGCTACCTGTTTTTGACGCTCTTAACCGCCTGCCTTTGGTCGGACCTGCGATTGGCTGGTTCTTGGTTCGCAATGTATATGGCGGGCCGTTTTTGAAGCCCGATACGCACATCAATGCCATTGCGAATTGGTATTTTGGTGGAAACTTAAGTGTGATGACAGACGAGATTCGGAAGTTGTGGCCGCAGGTCTGCTCCGACACTCGCTTGAAGCCAGTCCATATCGGTGAAGCTGATTATTTTCTGTGGAACTATCGAAAATCGACAAATCTGCCAAAGTGCTAAGCCTATCTGACCAATGCGGGGCTTGAGGTGGCGTGAAGGGCAGGCGTAGAAGTGAACCAACAGAGGATGAGCAGCAAACGGCAGTCATTTTTCCAGCTCGGCGCTCGCTTGCGCCCTAACCCTCAAATCGCCATCGTCGCAAGTTGCCTTCGACGCCTTTCGACGTGGCTTGTGCAGCATAGCCGTGCCACTGTGCTCCAACAAATCGGCAACATTAGCATCGGGAACGCCGTTGGCAAGAGCGTCGGTGCGAAGGTGTGTCGGTAGTCGCATGTAAGCGCACAGGCGAATGGCATCTGGCGAAAAACCGGGAACACCGGCGAATGAGCGAGCGGTCGAATTTCGAAAGCGGGCAATTGGCTGTTGCTCATGCTGACTGAAAGGGTCGCATGCATCAACCGAAAACCGCTATTGCCGATTGGGTGCTGTCTCCCTTCCCCTGCAAGCTTCCTGCGGGAAGCGACGACGATAGGGCGGCATTGGGCACTTTTTTGCTAGCGGTGCTGGAACGGAACCCACACGTATGACCCAAAAAGTCTTTTGTCACTCAATCTGCCGCAACGGGTAAACATGAAATGTGTAAGGCTCCATCCGCTCCACCACGACCTTGTCTCCCGCACGCAGGTTGTGCTTTTCAAAAAACTTCGCCTCCCAACCCCGGCTGTAAAAATACCACCCACCAGTGCCGTGGACAATGTAAGTCTCGACGGGATCGCCGCCCCAGTGAACCTTTATGGTGCGAACAGGTGCGTCTTTCTTGTTTTCACCGCCAATTGCGTCAGGTGGAAATTGCTCTTTGATTGAAGTGACAGTAAGGTAATTGGATTTAGTGCCCGCTTCGGTAATTCTAATGACACCCCACATCGCAGCCCCCGATCTTTTGATTCTGAATGCCGCATCTTCTCTCAATCATACGGAAAAACTACGGAACCATTTTTTCCAAGACGGTATGGATGAGTCACCTGTTCGGTATTATCCCATGTGTCGATTAAGCGACTAGCCGCATCGCTTATCGGCGAATTCGGTATCTTTGCGCATCGGCGCAACGCATCCATCGAACCGGGTACTCCGTGCTTTGCGAACACGCCGAGAAGTGAAAGGACTTTACCTGCAATGTTTGTCTGCTTATGTTCGACTGCGTACACGAACCCGCAAACCAAATGCTCTGCGTTCCCTGTGCGGTCAATTGCCAGTAGCTTGGCGAAATTGTCGCCCCCTCGCAGGCAGACATCGAGAACCTCAAGCAGTAGTGTGTCTTGATCCAATATTGTTGCGAGGGCAGCAACGACCGGTATGCCACCTTGGGATAGGTAATCGAGAACGCACTGCTGATTTGAGAAACCAGAGCTCCCCAGCGAATGCAACAAATCCTTTGTCTCAAGAAAGTCGGCGTGCTCTTTATGGACATTGCATGCACACACCCCAGGGAAATACGTGGGTTCCGATCCATCCTCCAGTTTGGCAATCAAGCAAAAATCGCAGCGCCAACGAGCCCGGCACAGGCATCCTTGACATTTGGGCCGGGCTTTGCGAGGGACTATATAGGTCCACTGCATAAAGACCTCCACAGGTGACCGCCAAGCCTCAGTTGGCACGTCGTCCTGCTAACAGCCAATGCCGAATGAGCAACGACTTTCAGGATCAGGCTCTATTGAGGGCAGAATGTCAGGCCGCTTCGCACGCAAACAGGACGAGCAGCAGCACTTCCAACCAGCCCTCCGACTACTTTCCCGATGATTATCCACGGCCTGCGCTGCGAGAGCCAGACAAATCTGCCAATGTGGCCAAGGTTGCTTGCCATCACAATTTGAAGGGTTGATGCCAGTCGGTTGATGGCTCAAAGGCAAGCTGTGCTGGGCCGCCTTACCGCCGCCTCATTTCATCCCAGCCGGCAGCCAGCCACATCAAGTTGCGGCCAAAGACCAAAGAATCAATCACACGCTGCGTAAACACCGTGGTGTTGTGCAGACGAATCGACATCACAGGCAGCGCCTGCAGCACCAAATCCGCCGATCCACCTCCCCAAAGAATCAACCAGCCTTCGAGGCAAGAGAAATCAACCGAAGAGGGAACCCATGCTGATCCGTGGCGAAGACATGAACCCCCGACAAAGACAACTCGTCCTCAGCGCCTTTGTGCATCGCTGGACCGATGAGAACGCCCGCCAGACCTACGGGGGACATTGCCCGGCATGCGTCCAGCAACGCCAGACAAAAGGTGCAATGGCGATCAACGGCGTCCCTTGGCACGAGTACCACCGACCCCTCGTGACTGACGCCCAGTGGCTCAACGGATACGCCTTCCACTTCGTCGAGAACGGCAACAGGCTGGCCCAACGACGGCACGCAGAACCCGCCTTCTTGGCCGATGTTCGCTGACCATCACCGCTTGGAAGGCCACACAAAGAATCAATCACCGAGGGCAAGCACAGAGCAACGACGCCTTCGGAACGATGAGGAAAGGAGCCTGCAGTTAGGAAATGAGGCGGCCTCCATGATTGTCTACTATCGGGAGCGAAACGGCGATTGGCTGGCAATCGACAGCAGCACGATCCGCTACCGCCGCACTGTGTTTGCCAAAGACCATTACGACGCCAGGGCCACGGCTATTGCGTCCGTCGTCTAGTCCGTGTGCAGCGCCCTCCATTAGTCGGCAGTTCTTGCGCACTACTTGCAAGCGGGTGCCAAAAACCACGGTGCCGGCGAATTGGCTCCAGGCCATCGGCTTTTGAAGAATCAGAAAATCAATCGAAGGAAACCGACCAGTCAAAGCCTCCCCAAATTGGAGACAATTGTGCAATACCTCTGGGTCCGGGTTGGAGATGCCGACGATTACAACCACTTCGATGATCTGGCAGAAGCCGCCGAATACATGGCTCAATTCGGCTTGGTTCATGTTTGGCGGAAATTCAAATACGGTGTAGATGCGGAGGGATTTACGGGCAACAACTACATCTCACTTTTCTACGGCGATGAAGAAGCTCAGCCAACAAGGGATGTATCAACCAGGGATATTCAGCGCCTCAACCGACACCTCAAGCAAAACTCCCCACACGACGTGGAATGACCCTGCCGATCAAAGACGGCTGCTTCGTGCTTCATCCCGCCGCAATGCAAGTGAGTGGCGGCCCAAGAATCAATCACCCTTAGCGTAAACCGCAGATCGCATCACAGGATTTACCACTCGCCGGCAGCGCTCGCTCTGCGTTCTGTTGCTCTCGGATCGCACGAAGAATTGGATCGCCCTTCCTACCAGCCTCCAAGTGCGTCGAATCGGAGCGGACGTGGAGCGGCTGCGGGGGCAGGTCAGCAAGAGAATCAATCACCGAAAAAAGGCAGGACCGGCGGCGGCAGCGAGTCGTCACCAGCCCCGTTCTTGATGACCGACTACCGCTTCCTGGCAAGGAGAACAAGCGTCATGCGAATCCATGAGCAAGGGTCATGTTACACCGTGTTCGTGTCGGCACGGGAAGTGTGCGAGTGGAACCGCCGCTGGCCTTGCTCCAGTTTGCAGGGCCGCCAATCGTTCACGTTCGACCGCAACGGCGACTTAGTGGACCGCTGCGGCAAAGGCGACGGTCCCGAAGCAGTGGCATTATCCCAAGACGCCCAAGCATACGCATTTGCAAGAGGTGAGAAGTGAAAATTGATTGGAGCAAAGTGCGATGTTCAGTGTGCGGCGGTGAGTTCAAACCGTCCGGCATCCAAATCACCGACGAAAGGACGGGTAAGACCAGCAGCCGAAACGTCATGGCCTGCGCCTCCTGCGGCGACTCAGCCTTTAGCCCGGAGCAGTATACAGCCCAGAAGATGAAGGCCAAAGCCCAACGTCCGCTCCTGTCCTGCGGTATGTCGGCCTGCCCTGGTTGCGTCAACTGCGGTCGTGGCATGAGTAACCGCTGACTGCCCCTGCTAATGAAACGCCGCCGGAGTGCAGTTGTTCTATCAGCAAACCTGCATTGGTTACGAATCAATCGCCCCGACACACAGGAGGGAATGTGAACGCAAAACAAAGGCTGCGCCGTGCCGAATTCCTTGCCAATTGGTTTCTTAGCGTCTTTAACGGCCGAAAAGCGCCATTCCCCCGGCGATGTTTCAAGGGTGTCGCCAGCATGATGGAAGAATTGCTGGCAGACGGCGGACAATACAAGGAGAAATACCGAAATCGGCTAAGAACCGTGCCAAAAACCTAAGAATCAATCACCGCCAAACAGTACGAACTGACCACAACCCAAGGAAACCAAACCATGTGGATCGTAGCTGTTATCGCCCATGACGGCGTTCCGGCCCTCGGCGCTGTC
>Ga0206872_10055_pt1 | contig 36015 bp, 33 predicted proteins | sample Alteio_BWOrgCont_34_FD_152906 | JGI IMG/M metagenome (GOLD analysis project Ga0206872, IMG submission 152906) | Enriched cells from forest soil in Barre Woods Harvard Forest LTER site, Petersham, Massachusetts, United States -... | ecosystem: Environmental > Terrestrial > Soil > Temperate forest >... | reverse complement strand
CGCAATGCTCACAAACGTGCCGTTTTTCCAGTAAACACCCTGTGCATTTGGGCTTACAGCAGGGTTATTGGTAAAACCACCGATATAAATATCACTGCCGGCCGAAGTAATGCAAGCCGGAATAAAACTTTCATTATTTAGGCTATTAAAAACGCCATTTTTCCAATACCCGCTGGCTTGTACACTATCAGGCAAAATCCCCGCCACATAATTATCAGGCCCCACAGCGGTAATGCCCACCGTTGACGGAAAATTAGTGCCAAGATAAACCCCTCCCGTACCAAAAAGTTGTAAACTTTCATTTGTCCACAACAAACCGTTGTTGTCGAATGAACCCGCCGGATTGGTGGTCCAATTTTCAATATATATGCGTGCTGTTACTAATACATTTGAACCGGAAAGCGCCATGCCTGTTTCGCTCAATGCAATGACATGCGGATTGGGAAACGGGGTATTTATCGCGTTTTGAAGGTTTACTTCATCGTTGTTTACCCAGTAAGCAAGGTTATTATGACTGTCGGTGCCTGAGGTATAAACGGATGTTCCGGCTATGGCTATGTAATAAATGTTTCCGGCGCCGGGTACCGGTACAAAAATTTGGTTTTTCCAATAGCCCGCCGCGCCGGCAACTATATAAACATCCTTGCCCGACGTTACGATTGACGAAATAGCATTTGAACCCGGCGTTGTACCCGTAATTATATTGCCGCCCGGCTGGGCCAGGTTTATTTTCCAATAAGCAGCATTAGCCGACGCTGCCCCGCCCACATATAAGTATTGGCCGGTAACCAATGCTGACCCCTCCGGCGCTGCATCGGGCTTTTTGCACCCGGTTGCGACGATGGCCAATAAGCTCAATGTAAAGGCCAATCGGTTTATACTAATGCGTTCGTGTTTTAAAATTCTCATAACATCTATCGTCAAAATACAGTACCGTTTGTGTGAAGCAGGGCTTTTAGTTAATTGTTCTTTAAAATTAAAAATTTTTAATTAATAGTTTCAGAAGAGCACTTGTAAAATGTTTGTTATTAATTTCCGTCGCCGCCGCATGGCCGCACGGGACACTGGCTGCCATAGACCCACGGAGAACAAATTAGCCACTGCGGGCGCCTCCCGCCGAACGGAAATCGCGTAATCACTTATGCAAATCAGGTCATAAACAAAATCTTAAATTTTTGGTTATTTTGGTTGATTATTTAAAAAATATCCTGGCCCGCTTATGCAATTAACCGACGGAGAAGATTTACATAACGTTGTGCTTCATGCACCCATTGGTATTTGCATATTGGATGCGGTCACCCTTACTGCCGAAATCGTTAACGATAAATTCCTGGAAGTGGCCGGCAAGCCTTACGCAGCTATTTTCGGCCAATTTTATTGGGACGCGTTCGCGGAAGCCCGGGCATATTATGAAGCTGCATTAGCTGGTGTTGTTAAAACCGGGGAGGCTTATTACGCCGATGAAGTCGAACTGATGCTGATCCGCCATGGCCGGGAGGAAATGATCTTCGTGACCTTTGTTTATGCCCCTGTAAAAGACAGGACGGGTAAAGTAACCAAAGTGGCAGTTTGGGTGCTGGAAAACACCAAGCAGGTAACTGAACGCCAAAAAGTAGATGCGGCAAGGGCGGCTTTTAAACAAGAGCGCGACCGGCTTAAAAGCTTTTTTATGCAGGCGCCTGCCGGCATTTGCATCCTTGACGGACCGGAATTGGTTTATGATCTGGTTAACCCGGCTTACCAGCAAATATTACCCGGGCGAAAATTATTAAACCGGCCCCTGTTTGAAGCACTGCCTGAACTGGTTGGCACGCCATTGCAGGAGGTGTTATTAAATGTTTACCGTACCGGCGAACCGTATGAGATCAATGAATTGTTGATCCCTATTGCGGAGTATGAAGGCGGCCCGACACGCAACCGCTATTTTACCTTTAATTACCAGGCCCGGCGGGATGAAAATGATGAAGTGGATGGTATACTGGCATTTGTATTCGAAGTAACCGGGATGATAAATGTGCAGGACGACCTGAAAAAAGCCAGGGAGCAATCAGAACAGCAAAAAAGAGTATATGAAACGATTATTTCGGGCACGCCGGACCTTATGTACGTTTTTGACCTGGATTACCGTTTCACTTATGCCAACAGCGCCCTGCTATCCATGTGGGGCAAAACCTGGGACCATGCCATCGGTAAAGGTTTGCTGGAAAATGGCTACGAACCCTGGCACGCCGAAATGCACGAGCGGGAGATCGGCCAGGTAAAAGAAACTAAACAACCCGTACGCGGCGAGGTTTCATTTCCGCACGCTACGCTGGGCTTGCGGGTGTACGATTACATTTTAACACCGCTGCTTAATGAGCAGGGCGAGGTGGAGGCAGTGGCAGGCACCACCCGGGATGTTACCGAACGCAAACAATGGGAGGAGGCGTTGGCCCGCAGTTCGGAAGAATTACGTGCCATCAATGAGGAAATGGTGGCTGTCAATGAAGCACAGGCCGCATCCAACGAAGAATTAACCGCCACAAACAATGAGCTGGCGTTAGTGAATCAGCAACTGGTTGCGGCAAGGCAAAAGATAGAAGAAAGTGAAGCCGCGTTACGGTTAGCCATAAGCGCCGCCAATTTCGGCACCTGGTTTATCCATTCGGTTACCAGGGAGTTTGTCGCCGATACGCGCTTAAAAGAGTTATTTGGCTATTATCCGGATGAGGACCTTTCGATTGAACAAGCCCTGGCGCAAATACCCGGCGAATACCGTGGCCTTGTCGGAACTAAACTGGAAAATGCTATCTACCGTAATGGCGATTATGATGTGACTTACCCGGTAACCGGTTTCCATGACGGACAACTACGCTGGCTGAGGGCCATCGGCAACCTGAAAGCCGATCCTTCAGGCACGTTCTCGGCCTTTACCGGGGTAGTAATGGATATTACCGAACAATACCTGGCGGCTGTAAAAATTGAACGCGCCGAAGAAAGCCTGCGAATGGCAATTGATGCGGCAGGTTTAGGAACCTATTTTATTAATGTGATCGACCGGATTTTTTATCCTTCGCCCAAGCTGAAGGAGTTTTTTGGCTTTGGCCCGGATGAGGAGGTACCTTATGAAGCGGCGATCAATCAGATCCACCCGGATTACCGGCAAGCAGCAGCAGATCTTGTGGAAGCAGCGATAACCAAAGGCGTTATTTTTGACATGGAATATCCAATTATCGGTCACAGTGATGGCAAAATACGCTGGGTACGCGGCATCGGCACGGTGCAGCCGGATGAAAAAGGTATTAACCGCTATTTTACCGGGGTGTTGCACGAAATTACGGAGCAAAAGCAGGATGAGATTCGCAAGAATGACTTTATTGGCATGGTGAGCCATGAGCTGAAAACACCGCTAACCTCGCTGACGGCTATTGTGCAGGTACTGAATGCCAGGTTTAAAAACAGCGAAGATAAATTTGTACCAGGCGCTTTGGAAAAGGCGAATTTGCAGGTAAAACGCATGAACAACATGATCAATGGTTTCCTGAATATATCCAGGTTTGAATCAGGTAAGATATTGATTGAAAAACATTTATTTGATATCGACCAGCTGCTGCAGGAAATGATCGAAGAATCACAACTAACGGTAACGACACACCAGATCGAATTTTCAGGCTGCGGGGAACTCGAGGTGTACGCCGACCGGGACAAGATCAGTTCTGTAATCTCAAACCTGCTAACTAACGCGGTTAAATATTCCCCCAAAGGCACGCTGATCTCTTGCACATGTGTAGCCACCGATCAAATGGCAACAGTCAGCGTTAAAGATGAAGGTATAGGGCTCAAACCGGAGGACATGGAAAGAGTGTTTGACCGGTTTTTTCGCGTGGAAACTAACCATACCCGGCATATTTCCGGTTTCGGTATCGGGTTGTATTTAAGTGCAGAGATCATTCAGCGGCATGATGGCAAAATATGGGTGGAAAGCGAGAGCGGCGTTGGTTCCACTTTCTATTTCAGCTTGCCGTTAAATGCTAAATCAGCTGTTGTAAAAGAAAAATAATTGATCATTGGTCGCCTTTCACCGGCTTATAATCTTTCCAAAGCCACTCCAGCGCTTCGGGCAGGGTTTGCTGTCTTACTTTAAAATCAACATGCCTGGCGTTGCGGGCAAAAACAAACTGGTAGGGATAGCCTTTAGCGGCGAGTACTCTGGCCATATTTTCATTTGCCAGCACCCAATCGTGCATGTCGTCGCGCATGATGTTTGGATTGTAAAGATCCTGGTCGCCTACCTCCATCCAGATGCGCAAGGCTTTAGGGCGGGTTTTTGGAATGATGTTTTCATGAAATCCCCATGCGCCGTGCGGCGTTTCCGGGTTCCAGGGCCATTGCTGGTTGATATACGTGCCCGAATAAGTAAGCACGCGGTGGTACCATTCGGGGTGGTACCAGGCCATGATAAGTGCGCATGATCCGCCCGAACTGCCGCCCATTGTTGCACGGCTGGCAGGGTCTTTAGTTAGTTTAACCTGGCACGTGCTTTCCACCAGCGGCAGTACTTCAGTTTCAACAAACTCGGCGTACAGGCCGCTCATCGTATCATATTCCAGGCCCCGTTCGCTGCCCTGGGCATCGCCGCTGCCGTTGCCGATGGAAATGGCGATCATTGGCGGCACTTTGCCGTCGACAACCAGGTTGTCCAATACCGTGAAAAGCAAATTGTCGGGCCCGTCGGCGCCAACCATGAATGGCGCCGCGGTACCGGCCACATATTGTTTTGGCACATACACGGCCACCTGGCGGGTGTAAGGAGCGGGGTGGCTTGTTGTGACGATCAGCTTGGCAGCGTTTGCCGGGTCGGGCGTGCCAAATGTATTTGGTTCGCGGGCAATGCCGGGATAAATTTTGCTGTCCTTCGAATCCATGGTAAAGTGATACACTTTGCCCTGTAGTCCATTAGCCCCGGCTATCGATTCCGGCGCAGGTTTATATGTGGGGCCGATAATAAAATTGCCATTTGAGTCGGGCGAGACATTGGCGCCATCCGGTAATTCCGTTGCAGTTACATAGCCAGGCGTATGCGGGTCGCGAACTGGCGGCTGGGCCACGGCCGCAGTTGCACTCAATAACGTGTAAAACAACGCACTGAGTGCGATGGTGCGATTAATTACTTTGGTTGGCTTCATTTGGTTTGATTTAAGACAGGTGACGGTTATCAAGTCGATGACAAGCACATGCATTCCGAAATCACAGACTTAGCACGGTTGTGGGCTCGGGACTGGCGCTTCTCCTCAAAATAGAAATCGCCTCATCAGCAAGCTCCTCGGTCAGTCCTATGGAAGGACTAGTCAGTACCAATTTGTTTTTTATATTCGGCGGAAGGCCGTTTAGCATTTTATCGTCATCAATAATGACAAATTCCTCGCCATGCGTATGTTTCGTCCCATACCAATCCAATATCTCGTCCTTTCGGGTGGTTTGCAGGCTGTTGCTGTTTAAGCGCTGAATTTTTTTCGGGTTTATGCCACGCGACTTCAATAAATCACGCCACTGCGAAACATTATATTTAGTTTTATGAGAGGTTGTCAATAACACACCCGCATTCGTTTCCGAAAGGATCCTTTGCAGCGCCTGAACTGATTTGGCATTGAATATAGGAAAGCCATCCTGCATTACCTCGGGCTTTTTCCAGGGATTTGCCGGAACTAATACACCGTCTATATCTAACAATATCAGCATAAAACAAATTTACTAATATTCTTTATCCCAATGCAATCCGGTTAACGAATTCTATTTCTAAATCATTATACCTGGCATCCAGTTCATTTAGGTGAGCTATTTTTGCGGCGGTATCCCAATCTTTTTCATCAAATTCAATATCGGTCCAAGCAATCGCTTTGGTTGCCGATGTCTTTTGTGTTAGCACTTAACTATATCAAACTTCATTAATAGTGCGCACACATATCGGTGATGCCCGTCTATAATCAGATTGTCGCAGACTTTAATTTCGTCAAATTTTATACCATGGGCCATTTTTCGGCATATCCTGGCAATTATCGGAACGCATAGTTTAGATTGGGTAGCAGCAAAGGGAATTTTATTGGATGCGATAAATTCCTTTATATGTTTTACGTTGATTTGGTTCGACATTAGATTATCAAATATTGCAACTGTAAAGTAGCTAAAAATATAAAATAACGAATTATCATATTGCCAAACTTTCAATCCAACTTCTCGCGCTGAAGATGAAATCCAATTCACCAATTAATAACCACCTGGCATCAAAAACCACAATTATCCTTACATTCGGCCAGCCCAATAACACATGAAAACAGCGAAATCTTTACTGACCGCCGCCCTGCTGATCACCCTTACGGCAACAGCCCATGCCCAAAATTTACCTGACTCACTGGTAAAAAAAATAAACAGCCTGTTCAAACAATGGGATAAACCCGGCAGCCCAGGTTGCGCGATAGGTATTGTTCGTAATGATTCGCTGATATTTGCCAAAGGCTATGGCCTGGCCAACCTGGAGTACGGCGTACACAATACGCCAAAAACGCTGTTTCACATGGCTTCGGTTTCCAAACAGTTTACCGCATATTCTATTGTGCTGCTAGCCAAACAGGGCAAACTTAATCTGGACGATGATATCCGCAAATACCTGCCCTGGTTCCCAAACCTTGGTGTCACTATCACCATACGCAACTTGCTGAATCATACCAGCGGCGTTCGCGACCAATGGCAATTGCTGGCCACTGCCGGCACCCGACTGGATGATGTGATCACCCAGGAACAGATCGTCAAAATACTGGGCAAACAGCAGGCGCTGAATTTTAAACCAGGCGAAAAATTTATGTATAGCAACAGCGGGTTTACTTTGCTGGCGGAGATTGTTAAAGAGGTATCGGGCAAAAGTCTGCGCCAGTTCACCGATTCAGTGATCTTTAAACCTTTGGGCATGACGGCCACCCACATCCACGACGATTATACCGAAATAGAACCAGGCCGTTCCTACTCGTACGACCGGAAGGACAGCGCACATTACAGCAACGCTATCCTGAACTACTCCGTTGCGGGCGCCACAAGCCTTTTTAGCACTGTAGAGGACCTGGCTAAATGGGAGATGAATTTTTATCAATACAAAGTAGGAAACAAGCAGGATATAGAAACGCTTACCACAAAAGGCCATTTGAACGACGGCATCGTGAACGACTATGCAATGGGCATCAGCAACGATATTTATAAAGGCAACAAACGGTACTCGCACGATGGCGCCGATGCGGGCTATCGTACTAATGTGAGCATTTTTCCCGATCTGAAAATGGGCTTTATTGTTTTAAGCAACCTGGGCGATATTAATGTAGGCGGCAAGGCCAATGAATTGGCCGACCTGTTTGTGAAGGACAAAAGCGCTTCGGCTTCCAAGGCCACGCGAAAGCTAAAGGCCGGAAAGGCGCCGGCCGAAGACCTGCCTTTTTTGAAAAAACTACCTGGCGATTATATCACTCCTGAAGGCACTACTTTAAGCCTTGAACTGAAAAACGACAGCCTGTTTTACCGGGTAGGCGCCGATGCTTATTTATTGGTCAAAGACTCGGTGCTTACTTATTGCATGTTTTACGCACCCGAGGTAAAATTCAAATTCAGTGCAGATAACAATAATGCTTTCATTGTGACCACCCCGGGCGATAAACTCAATTTTAGCCGTTACACTAAAACGGTGAATAAGGATGACAGGGCACTGCGGCCCTACACCGGAACCTATTACTGCCCGGAACTGGATTGCAATTACCGTATTGTTTTAAATGATCACCAATTGTACCTGACCAATGCCAAATACGATGATCAAAAATTAACCTTTGCAGGCAGCAATGATCTGCTCGACGACAATTGGTGGATGAATCACCTGGTGATCACCCGCAACAGCAAAAACGAGGTGACCGGCTTTGAAGTGAACAGCGGCAGGGTAATGCATCTGAAGTTTGTGAAAACGAAGTGATGGATAATGCGATGAAAAATAAAATTTATAAGCTGATCTTCCTGGCTCCGCTCGTATTATTTAGCTGCAATCAACATAAAAACATCCCTCAGGTTCATGCGGATAGCTACAGGCTTAACAAAAACCCCGAACGCTGTTTTGTTGCCGTCTACCAAAAAGACAGCGCTTTTTTAAAATACAAAACCGCACCCGATGGTAATATCCAGGGCAGGCTAACTTTAAAATATGCTGAGCCCGAACCAATGGCCGTGGAAAAGGAATTTGATCACGGCGAAATCAAAGGGAAATTCACAAAAGACACCTTATTTGCCGACTATGTCTTTGCTGACGGGGACAACAAAACAATATACCGCAACCCGCTTGCCATGCTTAAAAAAGGCAACAAATTAGTGCTTGGGTTTGGGGTCACCATCAACTATTTGGGAAGAACCTGGTTTAGAGATCACCGTGCCATCAATTTTAATAAAAGCCGCTTTCAATTCGTAGCCGCTGAATGCCGTAATTAATTGCCTGTTGGAAGTAATAATTCTCTCCCATGTAGGGGGCCTGAGGGGGTGCCTGAATTGACACCTGGTTCTTGCGTCCCATCCTTTTCAGTATTCTTGCGCCTGTCCATTTAATCGTCAGCTTCCTCCAGCGGGCGGTAGTTTTTAAAACGGGTCATGTCAAATCGGTTCGTCTTTTTCCGCAAGATCACTTTGCCTTTTCCTTTTCTGTCGTACGTTGTTACAGTCAGCACATCACATTGGTCGACATCAGCAAGTTCCCTTAACGAATCCTTTTCAATTTTCAGGAAAACGGTAACATTACATCCGGACACCAAAAACGCGTCGATGCAATTCAGTTCTTTGTTGTATCGCATATTCGGATAATCTTCCGAGTTTTTAATGTAGATGAGACGGTCATTCGTTTGGTCATATATAAAGAGTTTTCTTACTTCATTTGCTCCCCTGGCAGCACGAACAGACTCGTAGGTAACATCATTAAAACCGTCCCGGTTAAAATCTGACAATTGAGGGTCGACAGAAAGGGATTCATCCTGTTGTAGCTTATACTCGTTTCTTAGTCGCCAACCGTTTTGTTGTTTCGCATAAAACCTGGTAACCACATAAGCACTGTCAGGCGTGCTGTACCTGGCGATTTCAATTTTATCAAGTGCTTTTCTGCCAATGTTACAGCTATCTGCGAAGAATTCATCAAGGGTTGCCTTTGTAGCTTTTACAACCTTTTCGTGCTTAGTAATGCTTGCTCCCGCAGCAACCTGCTGCACACCATTTGAATTCCTTTTTCTGTTTTGACAGGAAAGAAGAAACAACGCCGCGAACAGAAAATATTTTTGCATTTAATTTGCGCCTGCGACTTTTTAAAATGATTTAACAGCTAAATATAATCAGATTTTCGTTTCAGATAAACCTCCCGGGTTTTGCGGCGGCTCAGGTAAATACTTATTTTTGACCAACCGCATAAATAGGCTGATTTTTAACAACCAAATTTAAACAATGGCAAAGCTCACCCATATCATGCCTTTTTTCATCATTGAAAGTTTGGCGCCATCGGTTTCATTTTACACCGATCAACTCGGATTTGAGATACAGTTTACAGGCCCGGATGATGACCCCTATTGGGCTATTGTCGGCCGCGATAATATTTCGATCATGCTTAAAGGCATTGCTCCCGATATAAAACCGGTTCCCAATCCTACCCGTCACCCCAGGGCTGCCTGGGATGCCTGCATTTCCGTCGCAGATCCGGAAACACTGTTTGAGGAATATGACTCACGCGGCGTCACCTTCCGGCAACCGATTAAAGTTAACAGTGACCGACTATTGGGATTTGAAGTTGCCGATGCCGATGGCTACGTGTTGTTTTTCGGTCGGCCGGAGTGATTGGACTCCGGTGCGGTACCGGTCGTATTATCGCATTGTTTTAGCAAAACAACTTATTATATTGCGGCCATGAAATCCGTTATTGTACTCTTGCTTCTTTTCTGCCTGTTTCATCACGCTTACGCACAGCAGCCTTCTGCGGAGGAACGCGCGGCGGCTGAAAAAAGCATGCACCTCGACAGCGTTTTCAAATCGTTTGGCAAACAAACCACCTTCAGGGGACAGATTTACGAATACAATGTATTGGGCGACACGGTGCTGGTGCTGACTTGCGGTGAAATTAAACGGACCGATCAATCACTCTTAGTGGTTGTTAAAGATAAAAAAATTGCAACCAGCCCCCAGCACGATATGCTTCTTGGAAAAACGATTAGGGTAACCGGGATACTGAACTATTATACAGGCAAGCCGGCTATGATCGTTGATGGCGGCCCATCGTCTGCCAAAGTTGCTGTGCTTCCTCCGTTGCAAAAGGGAGCAACAATGTTTTACTAAAATCCCCTGCTGAAAGCAATTTTCGCTGCCACTGGTAAAAAGACGCCTTTCATTCCGGCATAAAAGTTGCTTTATCCCTGCCATGCCGTCGTCTGTTGTTTCATCGGTGAATTATGATGCTGATACTCATACTTTAAGAGTGTTTTTCGTCTCGGGCAGCGTTTACGATTACAAAAATGTGCCCTTAAAAATTTATGAACAGATGAAGCGTGCAAGTTCCAGGGGCACTTTTTTAAACCGGGTGATCAAAGCGCGGTTCGGGTTTAAAAGAGTTAAATAAGGTGAGTTCGCCCAAGCGGGGAGCCGGCCCGCCAAAATCATATTTTTAAACAAGGGCCGTTTTGCCGGGTCCATAACATAATCCAGTGCCATTTAGGCTTAGCAACCCACAAGGCTCTCTTTAAGTTCTGACAGAATGTACAAAGCGATTTTTTTTGCCTGGTGACGCAATTCCGGCACGGCAGTACTTTCCCATAATATGCCTTTCAGGTTACCGCCGGCCACAAAAAGGTTCGGTTTGCGCCGGCCTTCTGCGTCAATCACACAGCCATCGGGATCTGTATTGATACCCAGGTTAAAGGGGCCTGGGCAAATAACCCCGTTTTTTGCCAGGGTTTGCAGCAACTCGTTGCCCGAGCGCAGGATATTAGTTTCAGGACCTGTGCAATTGATGATTCGCTGCACACAGAGCGAAGTATCGCCGTCGTCGCCCGCTATAACTACTTCAATGCCGCCATCTGCAGGCACGGCTGAACTAACGCGGCCTTTATGCGTAACTACCTTGCGGTCCGTTCGCATTTCTTCTATTAGCTGGTGCATGGCGGTAGGCAGGCGATGCCGCACCCTGTCCCAAAAGGCGCTTAGCATTTTCAAAAATCGTTGTTTTTCTTCCATGCTGAACGATAGCCACAGCGATTGTATCTTCGGCCGCAGCGAATCTATGACCGGGTAAATCGACTGTCCGTATTTATCGGCCAGCTTGCGGTGTTTGTTAATTATACTCACCAGCTCCCCCAGGTGCGAAGTATTATCCAATATGTCCGTTTCAGCGCAATAAGGTTCCCGGGCGTCTTTCCAGGGTTTCAGCCGGTACCCATGCGGCGAAACGCTATGGATAACGCTATCGCAGTTGTTAGCCGTCAGGCCCAAAACCGTGTCTACCATCGTAAGCCCGTTACCTACTACAAGCACATCGCCTGCCGCGTCCGGATTTTCGACCGCGCCGGCGTTCCAAGGGTCGCCGAAGTATCGGGGATCGGTTTTAAGTGCAGGATGAAAGCCGGCCGGGAAGGCTGGCTGGTCGTTACCTGTAGCCAAAATGGCAATATCGGCAATCACTTGCGGATATCTGCCGGTGCAGACGAGTACCCGGCGGCCATCTTCGATGATGTTGGTCACCTGGTCATTATACACCCATATACGTTTGTTATATCCCTGCTTGTCCAATTCGTCGCGCCACAATTGGCCTAAATACGCGCCGTAAACGCTGCGTGGCGAAAATCCTGCCGCCAGCTTTTCCGCTTCGGTTTCGGGCACACTGTCCTTTGCCATCAACCATTGCAAAAAATGCCGGGGCTTGTCCGGAAAGGCGCTCATATTGCCATTGGGCACATTAAGAAGCAGTCCGGGTGTGTGCGGATGATAAGCCACGCCGCAGGCAATCGGCTTTCCGATGTTAAAGATGTGGATATGCAGATGTTGTTCCTGATCCTGCAGCAAATGTATGGCCGTAAGTATACCGCAAAACCCACCCCCTATGATCGCAATTCTGATAGGGTCGCCCGTATTAGGTGTCATAATAATTGTCTTGGTCAGTCTTTGCCAAAATTACAATTTATTTTTATTCTATATGACCTGTAGGAATTAAAAAAACAATCTTTTCAATGCAAATTTGCTAACCTTTTACGTTTATCTTTTCACCTCGAATCGCTAACCTTTCGCCCTTCCCTATATCCTCTCACTCAGCGAAACCAGGTTTAAAAATATCGGTATGGAATTTTAAGCATAGACCAGGAAACTAACACAGAAAATTCTTGGCAAAAACAAACGAATTGCAGAAGAAATTACTGTTCCAGTGTTCTACGCGTTCCATGTGGGATGTGGAACACGCTGTTCCGGGTAGTTCAGATGTTCTGACGACCTAATTACCGGTAACCTGGTGAAAATAATAAGCGACGTTAAAGGCGATTTCCCTGTCCTCTCGCTTCGAATCGTTAACCTTTCACCTCAAATCGTATCTTTGCACCCAAAACCCCACGATGAAAGGAAAAACGCCCCGGGAATCACACACGATAATGAATGAGCTGGTATTGCCCAATGATACCAACACACTGCATAATTTAATGGGCGGGCGTCTTTTACACTGGATGGATATTGCTGCGGCTATATCGGCGCAAAAGCACTGCAACCGCATTGTGGTAACCGCATCGGTGGATAATGTTTCCTTTAAACAGCCCATCAAACTGGGCGACGTGATCACTATTGAGGCGAAAGTATCCCGCGCCTTTAGCACATCGCTTGAAGTTCGGCTGGATGTTTGGGCCGAAAATATCCCGACAGGCTCGCGCATAAAAAGCAACGAAGCTTATTACACTTTCGTGGCGCTGGACCAGAACGGCCGCACCATTCCTGTTCCGGAACTGATTCCCGAAACCGTAGAAGACATGGTTTTGTATGATGGCGCCCTGCGCCGCCGGCAGTTGCGCCTGATATTGGCCGGTAAGATGAAGCCGGATGACGCAACGGAATTAAAAGCGCTATTCTTCGACGAAGAAAAATAGCCCCTCAAATTATCGCAGCTGCCCGCCCGGATGCAAGCGCTAAAATTGACGGTTGGCCTCGAGCCTAAGCCACAAATGAGCAAAATCTGACTTTCGACAAAAGACTTGTGACTTGACTATTACCCCTGTTTCATCACATTAAACATCCAGCGGATGCCGAACCTGTCTTTGGCACATCCCCAGTAACCCCAGAATTCGTTGCGCATCGGCGCAATTTCCGAGCCGCCTGCTGATAAACCAGCGAAAAGTTTGTCCGCCTCTTCGGTAGTGTCCGGCTGCAGGCTGATGGTAACGTTATTCCCTTCTACGAGTTTTTGGCCCATGCTTTCCAGGGAGTCTGTGCCCATGATCACCGTGCCGGCCAGAATAGGCATCGAAACGTGCATCACCGCGTTTTTATCCTTGTCCGACATTGGCGGCGCGCCTTCGGGTGCCGGCATATCGCCCATCCGCATTGGCGGCATTAAAAATTCGGTGCCAAATACCGTTTTGTAAAAGTTAAAAGCCTCTTCGGTGTTACCCGCAAAATTGAGGTAGATTGCTACACTTGCCATGTTTTTGGTGTTTATTGTTAGTGAAAAAATTATGTTGTTTGTCGTTTGATCGCGATTCAAATTTAAAGTGTTCATCCAATATAAACGAGTGTATGGCGTGACATTTTCGGGTGGTGATGGTGACAAAAATTCCAGCTTGGTTTATGGAATTTGACTGAAAAAACCATCTTGTCTAAAAAAACAATCACTATGAAAGCCTTTATTTATCTTTTTGCCATCACCGTGCTGGCAACGTCATGCGCCAGCCACAAAAATATAGCGCAGGCCAGCACAGTAGCCGCAAGCGTTACCGCCGATGGCTCATCGTTTGAAAAAGCAATTTTTATTAAAGAAACCAATGAAGGGTCGGGCGTCGATGCGGAATACGCCTGGATACGCGACAAATACCCCGGCTCAAAAGTGAATGGGCAGGCGCTGATGAATCATAACAATAGGCCTTACGATGTTATTCATATCACTACAGCCGCTAGTACAAAGACGGATGTATATTTTGATATTTCAAACTTTTATGGCAAGTTTTAGGCGTGGCAATTATCTATTGCAAAAAATTCAATTTTATCCGCCAATTTGGCGGACGCTGAGAAAGCACAGAGAAACGCAGAGAAAAAAATTATAAACTATTAAAGCTTTGTGTTCTCCGTGTTTTTCCTTTGCGTTCTCTGTGTTAAAAAATTCGTTAGTGATACAGAAGAGAAGTATGAAGTGCTCCGAATTTGATGTATTAATTTAAGCGCGCGGCTAAGAAATTTCCCCCTTCAAAATATCCAAAACCCGCTGCTCCGGATTTCCAAACAATGACACCCCTGCCGCACCGTTTTTTAAGGCGAGTTGTATACCCTGCCGTAATTCGTCATCACTTTTAAAATCCGAAAGATATAGCCCGGCGTACAGCGGGAATTCTCCTGCCAGGAAATGTACGCCTTCGGCAACGGCGTCGCCAATCCAGCTTACTTTTTCTTTGTAAAAGCCATGGTAGATCATCGGGCACACGCCGTCGAGCTTAAAATTTGTCCAGTCCTGCCGCACATTGCGCCGTGCAACTTCCGGCGTGGGGAAAACAGCAGCGGTAATCAGTTTTTTATGCTGATGTGCGATGCCCGACAAACTGTTCACCACCCTGACGATGTTATTATACCTGAACAAACGCCATGACAAGCTCGCCTCGGGGTATTCAATATCAGCAAGCTCAATACCGTATTGATTCTTAAAATTAGCCCTGCACACTTCGCAATAGCAATAATCATATTGCGGCAGCTCGCTGGTTTGCACAATACCATACTTTGCCCAAAGGTTTACAGGCAGTATCACATCGCAATACCGCACATAATCAAGGTGGATGCCATCGATATAGTCTTTATCCAAAATATCGTTTACCTGCTGTTCCAGGTATTGCTGTACCTCTGAGCGGCTGGGGCATAGCCAGCGGTAATAATTTACATATGGTGGCTTGTCGGCACACGAATCACCATTGCGGTTTTTACTGTACCATTCCGGGTGTGTGGTTACCTGTTCGGCACGGTTAAACGTCCATATCCAGCGGTGCGCCTCCAGCCCCAGGGCTTTCGCTGCGCGGAAATGCATTTCGCTGTCGGCCTCAAAAAATATCCCGGTAATCCCGGCGGCCTTCCAGGCCGCATAACGGGTCTTCAAATCATCATCGGTATCCTTTAAGTTCGGACTAACCCATACCCAGTTTTTTAGCTTGTGCCTTTTTTTGCCGGCAGCCGGTGCTATGGCCTTGCTGCCAATTGGCAATTGCGTCGCCAGGCCGGCCAGTACGCCGGCTTTTATAAATTCTCTTTTATTCATTTAAAATTAATTCCGGTTTTGCCAGACTTACGAAGTCTCAAAGACTGCTATGTAGAAAAGCAGGCGACAGGTATGAGATATTATTTTATCACATAAAGATATAATTTTATTTTCAGTATCAAAAAAAAGTCTCAAACTGCTATATGCGATCAAAAGCCGCCAGTAATTGTGTGAAATTGAAAGAGGTACGAATACTTCGTAATGTAATTAGATACAGTTTTCGATGGTGCGTTTTCCTCTTTATGTTGATTGAGATACAATTTCTTTACTGAATATTTTTACTAAATTTACTATGCTGTAAGAAACGGAAGCGGCTCTGCTGAGGAGCAACCGCCAGGGATATTACAGCCGAATAAAGCATATCAGCCAGGCATAGGCATTCGCCCATAGTCTGGCTGCTTGTTTATATGCTGTTTCGTAATGCCTGAAGAAAACCTTTCCACTTTCACTTGTTTCGCTGGTTCCTGATTATAGCCCTTCATCTGATAATCTTCCTGGTAAGGCTGTCCTGAGGTTGCCACTCCTCTGGCAATCATGGCCAGCTTGCGCGCTACCTTCACAATTGCCTTTTTCCCATTCTTACCACCAGCATGTTTACTGTAATAGGCAAACAGCTTACGGGATTTTCTTATCGAATGCCATGAGGCCTCTATAAGCAGGGGGCGAAGATGGCTGTTGCACCGCGGTTGCATGCCTTTTGTTTTGATACAGTCACCAGAGCTGTCTTCCCACGGACAGAAGCCCAGGTAGCTGCTGTAATCATCCGGGTCAGCGAAGCGGCTGAAATCCCCTATCTCTGTCATTAACCCTATGGCCGTAATACAGCCCATACCGGGAATGGAAATCAGATTGATGTAGGTTTGCTTATCATGGGCCATTACCTGCTCTCTCAGCGTCTTGGTCAGTTGGAACAATTGCTTACGCTGGTACTTTAGCTCGGCTATATATTGTTGTAAAACGATAGTGCCTGCGGCGCTCCCCAATTCTATATCCAGCCAGGCCAATGCCCGGCCGGTCAGGTCGCCGCGCTTGGATACAGTCTCCGGTATTATTATCCCATAATACATTAAAAAGCTTTTCAGCCGGTTATTCGCTCGTGTGGTATCAATTACCTTGCACTCCCGTAAACGAAACAAACTCCGCAATTCCTGCTGCTCCTGACTTAAAACATATATGCCATGCAAATTTCCCCGTTCCAGATGCACGGCGATCGCCCGGCTATCATGCAGGTCCGTTTTGTTCTTCTTCTGTTTGTCTGTCGATGGTATGTCCGCAGCATGTACAAGGATGTTCTTTATTCCCAGTTTACAAAGTTGTTCGTGTGTGCCTGTACCACAAAAACCAGCTTCGTAGGCGGAGTGGTAGGTGCCGCCTGGAAACTCTCTGTTCAAATAATTACTTAGTGCTTCAGCTCCAGGCGGTTGTGTAAAATGGGCTACTTCAATACCCAGGCTACGTATCGTCACAGCCCATGATGTTTTGTGGACATCCAGTCCTACATGAAAGTTCTGACCAGTAAAGTCATTGGTTTTTTGCAAATTTGTTGTTGGCATAGCGCAGTTATTTAATTGTTAATCATTGCGAAACTTGAAGTTATCGCTTAAAAATTAAATTTCGGCTCCTCCTGATCATCGGGAGAATGACCGCATACGCTGCGCTATGCTTTTCTTACATAATTACTTCGTAAGTCTTCGGCAGTCTTTTGTGGCCCCATTAACTATTTCAATCGGCTTACCAGGCCCTCCTGGTTAATGCTCCAGGTAATATTGTCGCTTTCGTCGGTTGTGAGTGCCATAAACTGGTGTTTGGTGGCTTCAATTTTAAGCTTATTTACATGGCCGTTTATCGTGATGGCACTATTCAGCCCAAGCTTCTCAAACGACTCCTCATAACCATCATGTTCATTTTTCCACCGCTCCTCCTGATAGTAAACCAGCCATAAATATCGCTTTTGTTCCTCCGCGTAGGGCAAGGCGAACGTCTTTTTTACTGTAACATCTTTGTTAAATGCCAAATAACCCCATCTTTCAGGGTAATGCATATTTATTACGCCCTGGGGCGACCATACCCAGTTATGCTCGGGCAAGTTATGCGCGGCGCCATCCTTCAGTTTCACATACTTTCCGTTTTCGGTTTTAGTATCCCATTCCACCCTCGAAAAATTGATCCGCCACAATGTGCCGTCAACGGGCGTCTGCACATTATTGCCGATGCTGATCGCTCTAAAAGGTATAGCGATTTCAATGGTCCAACCCTTATCCTTATCCGAAGGGTTGTTGAGCGTGCCTTGTACCTTCACCGCCGACCGCAGGCCCTCCGCATTCCAGTTGATCATCGCGTTGCCGCCGTTTCGGTAAGGTTTGTTTAAAAACAGGTCAAAAACGGTATTAAGGGCATTAAATTCCAACTCGAAATACTGATGCGTGGTATTGTTTGGGTCGACAAAAACCTCGAAATCATTATCGTGGAATACAATGTCGTCATGATGCGTTAATGTACCCCAAACATTTGGGTCGCTGATCTCAGCATCGATATACAGGCAGCTGTCATCCCAAAGCATTTTGGCGCGGGTACGCAGCGGGGGGTTGGGTTTAAGATCACCCTCTATATCGCGAAAATCATCTGTCCAGGCGGCCTGCTGCCAAACGGCATCGTTAATGTCGCCGTCTATAATTGGCGCTGTATGGGTATAATTGACGGTGTATGATTTTGGTTCGGTAAATAAATTGGCAAAATTTTTAAAGGGCGATTGCGCCCCGGATTGGCAAGGGATGCAAAAGAACAGGGTTATCCAACCGGCATAAATTGCTGCTCGCGTTACTTTAAAACTTCCGTATTTCATCAATTGCTTCGGCTATTTACAATGCAAAGAACGGGTTTTTTGTATTCGTTTTTTAGAGGCGGTCTTAACAAATATCTTTATAAATTGCCCTCAGGAAGTTTGCCGGTGAAATACCTGTTGATATATGGTTTAGTAGTGATGATGCTGGCGCCGGCGCCCGGCAGGCAGGCGGTAACCCATAATCGAAAAAACCAAAACATCAACGCAATTTTATCTGTCGCTAAAAAACGAATCACAAATATTAATTCGCTCAAATGCGATACGCTCGCCATTCCCGACGATACCATACCCGAAGTTATCATTCCCGCCGGCACGATACAGGTTTTGACAAATCATCCCGGGCATTTCAAAAACGGGATAAAAACATTGGGATGCGGCAGCTATAACCAACAGACTTTTGTTGGCCCCAAAAGCGCAAAGCTGCAATGGAAGGGATTATTTGAATCGAAGACGCGATTCTATATCAGCGATACAAAACTAAGGCTGAAACGGGAACATTCAGAACTGGATGAAGATAAAAACCAAAAGACGGGCTGGCTGGTTAATTGTGATAATAAAGACACCAATATAATTTTAATAAACGCCGCCAAATATGTAGTAAACGGGCCGGTAAAAAAGGCTTTGGTATCAACAACACTGTATTACGCGGGCCAAAAGCTCGAATTTAAATACTACGGGGTTAAATACACATTGTATACCACGGGCTTTAAAAGAAACGGGAGGATTTTTAATTACAAGTTGTTTTTACTGGCGAAAGTAAAGGGCCACTATTTTAACCAGTTGCTCGCGTCGCTTCCGCCGGACGTACGGTTTGGCGACGGGGGTGATATGTCGACCGAAGTAGAAATAGAATTCGCCGGAGATGTGGACGGGGATAAAATCCCTGATTTTATTATTTCTGAATCGGGATACTCAGCTGGGTTTTCTTATTTGTACTTGTCGCGGGCCGCCGGCAAAAAGGCAATATTAAGGGAGGTTTCATTTTATGGGGATACCGATTAATTTATTTGGTAAGATGATACGTCCGAAAATAAACACAGCACGTAAAAGTAAAGCCGTGATGTTAACCGTATTTATTTTAACGCTTATTTTACTTGCATTTGGTGCATTCGCGGCTTATTCGCAAAGCAAAAACACCGAAAAGCCATTTGTGCTGGGTAAAATTATCACCATGCACTCGAGTGAACTGAACGAAGACCGCATACTCAATATTTATTTGCCGGATGACTACGATCCAGGAGACACTGCACGTTACCCAGTGATTTACCTGTTGGATGGCGGCGCTGACGAGGATTTTATTCACATTGTAGGCCTGGTGCAGTTTAACAGCTTTAAGTGGGTAAACCGATTGCCAAAAACCATAGTTGTGGGCATTGCCAACGTTGACCGCAGGCGCGATTTTACCTACCCCACCACCCTGCCAGAGGATAAAGCCGCCTACCCTGCCAGCGGCCATTCCGATACATTCATAGCCTTTTTAGGGAACGAACTAATTCCCTTTATCGACAAAAAATACAAAACAACCGCCGCTAAAACAATTATTGGCGAATCGCTCGGCGGTGTGCTGGCTACCGAAATAGTATTAAAACAGCCATCGCTCTTTACGCAATATATTATTGTAAGCCCAAGTTTATGGTGGGATAATGGTTCGCTCCTCAGGCTCAAGCCCGCAATTCCGGCTGCCCCTATCAAAGTGTATGTTGGTGTCGGTAAAGAGGGCGTTTGGCCGGCAAAAGTTCCGCACATAATGGAAGTTGACGCGAGGCTGCTCGCCGACAAGTTAAAAGAGTCGGAAAACAGTCATGTTCAGGTCTTCTTTGACTACCTGCCGCAGGAAAATCATGCCACAGTAAGCCACCAGGCGGTTTTTAATGCTTTCCGGTTGTTGTACCCGGCTAAAGAATCGCAATGATTTTTTCAGCCGCCTGTACGATTTAACACGCCGTAGAGACGCGACGCATCGCGCCTCTACAATTGATTAACGACTCATTTCCAATACCTTATCAAACTCCGCAGGTTTAACGGCGCTTACCGATAAACGACCCAGGCGCACCAGTTCCAAATCTTTTAACATGGGCTCAGCTTTCACCTGCGCAAGTGTTACCGGATTTTTCAGTGGCTCAACCGGCGAAAGCTCCACCACTACCCAATTGGTATCATCGGTGGTCGGGTCCTGGTACGCCTCTTTTACTACTTTGGCAATACCGACGATCTCTTTGCCCTCATTGCTATGGTAAAAAAATACCAGGTCGCCTTCCTTCATGGCGCGCATGTTATTGCGGGCGGCATAATTGCGTACGCCATCCCAAAAGGTGCGGCCATCTTTATTAAATTTTTCCCAGCTATATTTTTCGGGTTCTGATTTTACGAGCCAATAGTTCATGATGGTGATTTGATGATTGTGGTAAAATTGAGAAAAAGGAAGGAGATTAGGAAATAGGATATCAAGAGACTGGATGCATCATTCCTTTATTATTCTAAATAGCCAAAACGCGCAACCTTTTTTGACCGCGGCAAAACATCCTGATTTTATTAAAATCACATTGTATATTTGGATTCGTTCAAAAAACTCAAAAAATCCCCGGGCTGTTATGGAGAAAATAGATTCTGATATCAAAAAGCCTGTCCAAATAGTCGTAGCAACCGGTTTTGGAGGAGGTATTATTTTAATGCTCATAAATTTTACCAGCTTTAAACAGGAGCAGACCCATGCATCACTGCTTATTTTAACCTTTATATTGATCGTTGCAGCCGCCCTGGTACTAAACAAATTTTTAAATCACCATTTGCTATCTTATATCAAAAGAGTTCTTTTGGGTTTCATCACCTATTCAATTTCATTTACCTTACTGTTTATCACGGAAATTTTATTCACGACATTTTATCGCAACAGGACTTTTAAGGATTGCGTTGGTGGCATTTTGAGCTTCCTCATGATTGGGCTGGTAATCAGTTTGATGTTCGCGATATTTCTTAAAACAAAAGCACGCTGACGATCATTGGCATGGTATGATTTGCGCGCCAAATCCAAATAATTCCGCTAATAGTTCCTTTGATGAATCGGATAAAAACGCCATGCATTTCGTCTTTACGACGTTACTCCCGGTAATGCACCAATTCAAACAAACGCCCACCGGGAATCAGATTTTTTTTATTTTTAACTGTAAAATGAAATAATAGCACAAACATTTTCAAATAATCCCATGACCAAACCCACAGGGAACACGATGAAGGTGCTGCGGCGGATATTCGGCGTTCCCCTTGCATTTGCTATAACTGTAGGTGCCATGTTCCTGGTGGCCTGGCAGGGGAGTCTGCGTGTTCAATTTCATAATTTTTACCTGTATATGGTTTTAACTGAGCTTGAAATCGTGATCATTTTTGCATTGCCGGTGTTTTTAAGCTGCCTGTTTGTACCCAGTCCAAAAAAGCATGTCGGATTGATCGCAGTAGTAATAGTCAACATATTCGTTATCGTCATTGTGTACTACCTGTTTGTCCAGATAATTGAAGAAGGTTATAATTCTTTTACCGTCGAGAATGTAGCTGCCTACCTGGCTTTCATCGCCGGTTCGGCAATCGGCTACGCCGTTAGCTATGTAGTTTTCAAAAATAAAGGCTGGAACCGCGAATTACCGGCGGCGGAAATGGGAGAAGATTATTAAATTCGATTTAACAATAGTGAATCCTATTCAAACGAACCCATGCCAAAACCTGCCGGAAAAACGATGAATGTGCTACGCTGGATATTCGGCATCCCGCTGGCATTTCTTATTGCAATTGGATTCCTGTACGTTTTGGTCACTTTTGATACCCAGCCACGGGGTTATGGCTTTTCATTCTCTTTCGTTTTCAGCGTTTTGGCGGTTATTTTCATTTTCGGGGTTCCCGTTTTTTTGAGCTGCCTGTTTGCTCCAAGCCCTAAAAAGTACGCAGCGTTAATCTCGGTCTCCCTTATTACCGTACTTACCATTGCCCTTTTTATTTATTTGCTGATCATCAATCCACCCTTTCATTCCGTGCGGCAGGCGATTGTTGTGGTGGGCCGGCATATGATTTTTATCGCAGGTTCGTCGGCCGGCTTCGCTGCGAGTTACGCCGTATTCAAAAACAAAGGCTGGGAAAGAAAACCAAAGGATTTAGATATGGAGGAATTAGACTGATCCGGTAATGCCCGGATCTTGTCCGACTACATCGTCATTTTCACCTTAATTTGTCCGGTCGAAAGCGTGCGTACAATTAATTTTTCAGCAGTCGGGTAAATTTGCATGATATCAAGGTTGCTTATGGTCACATCTGAGTGGATACCATTATCAAAAGTGCGGCTCATCTGGCTTTCGATATTCTTTTTACTGTCAGCAATAAATTTTGAGCAATTATAAGTTGATCGTTTTTTGATAGCTTCGGTTATAGCGCCGTTAAACATCCATTTTGCTGTTTTTAGCATCCAGGCACGTGTTTGCAGGTCAAAAGTCAAATCAGGAAACGAAAGCTCGTGGGTGGCGGTATCATAGGTCGGCGTACCCACCAGGTAAATAACACCGCTGGCTGTTCCACTGAATTCAACCATCATCGCAATTTTGCTTCCCAGGCCGTAAATTTTTACACTTTGAACATCAAATTCATTACCGGCTACCTTAACACCCTGGCCGGCCACCTGCTGGTTTACAACACTGGTTAGGTGGTCATAATTCTCCAGCATGTCCAGGTAAATATTAAAGCCTTTCCCGGGCGTATAATTGCTTAAGGCAGGCAGCGGCGTTGCCGGCTGCTGGGCGCTCACCAGGGTAACTACAGGCTTTGCGGTTAAACCTACCGAAAAATTCAGCACTGAGCCATTCAGGCTAAAGCTGCTCAGGCACACCGATTGCGGGTTAACGTTCAAAAACCCAACGTCGCCGACTTTATATTCTTCCGACATGTTTTTCCACAATTGATCAAACATGGGTTTCAGGCTAAATGCGGCTATTTTGGCATCCACTTGTCCGCCGAGGTTGTTTAGCGGCGGCTTCAGATAACCGATCAGCCGGTCGGTTACATCGATATTTCCAAAAATGATGTTGCAGCGATCGATCGGTTTCGGATCAGGGTATAAAACAGTTTTCGATTTCAAATGATAATTCGGCAACACGCTGATGGTCGACTGATAAGCAATCTCCATCCTTCGCGGCGGTTCGCCACCCATTCCGCATTGCGCCGATAAAACCGGCACCAGGCATTGCGGTCCGTTGCCGAAAAGGTTGCCGCACTTGGCGCAGTAGGAGGCGGCGATACCATAACTACCCGTAAATTTCAGGTTAACCACGTTATTGCTTCCGGTGATGATAAACGGCGTTCGCGTAAAGGTGTATGCGTAACGCAGCCCGCCGCAGGGTTGCTGGTTGTCGGCAAACTTGGTTGGTACGGAGTTTTCCGCCTGTGTGATATAGCTTTTCATATCAGCTAACACCGGCACATCAATCGTCGAAACAGGCTGCACAATTTTAGGGATCTCAACCGTTGTAGATTCCGGCGCCACCGGTTTCAAAGTTTTACAGGAAAAAAATATTGTAACCAGGAATAAACCTGCCGTGAATTGCTTTAGCGTAAGTTTCATGTGTTTTTATTGGCCGTAAAAATAAACAAAGCAGCGGATTTTGTAGGCAATAACAAACAATTTACAAACACATAAAGGCAATTTAACGGGCTTTTACGACATGGCATGATTTTGCACTGATAGTTAATATAACTAATTAAAAAATATACATCATGAGATCACTTCTTTATATTGTCGCAGTTATCCTGGTGATAGGATGGGCGATCGGCGTGTTTGCTTATTCAGCAGGCGGGTTAATTTATACACTGCTGATCATTGCAGTGATAGCATTTATTTTAGGTTTAATACGAAACCCTACCCCGATTGATTATTAATGAGGATCAGGAACCAAGAAGCAAGAGCCAAGAATCAAGATAAGGAGACATTTTTCCTGGCTCTTGGTTCTTGACTCTTGGTTCTTTTTTAAATGTGCTTTTGGGACACCTGGGTCACCTGGCACAAGTGATACACTAATATTTCCCTCGATTTGCTTGCTTTTGTCAGGAGTTTTATTTATTCTTTCCCGGTCTATCCAAAAAATTCCACGCCGGTTACTTCCCTACTGTACTTACCCTTAATTTTAGCTTAATAAATAAAGCTTATTTTAGTGACCGTTGACTATGCTGATAAGGTATCTCTTAAATGGAAGAAAATAAGCTAAGGGAAATTGCCCGCGTTTTCCTTAAATTGGGCTTCATCGGGTTCGGCGGCCCGGCGGTGCACATTGCGATGATGGAAGAGGAAGTTGTCCGAAAACGTCAATGGTTTACCCACGAACACTTTTTAGACCTCATTGGTGCAACAAACCTGATCCCCGGCCCCAATTCCACGGAGATGGCCCTGCATTGCGGCCGCGAACGGGGCGGCTGGCGGGGATTGCTCATTGCCGGCGCCTGTTTTATCCTGCCGGCGGTAATTATTACCGGCATATTTGCCTGGGCTTACCAAAAATATGGGGCTTTGCCGCAGATTCAACCCTTTATTTACGGCATAAAACCGGCCGTAATCGGCGTGGTTATTTCATTAATGATTACGCTTGGCAAAAAGGCGGTAAAAAACAGCAAGCTGCTGGTTATCGGGGTGATATGCGCTGTTTTGGCCATTTTAGGCATCAACGAAATATTTATTTTGTTTGGAGCAGGTTTTTTTGCCATTGCTTTGTATTATGCAGAAAAACGCGTAAATACTTTTAATTCCATTGCCCCTTTGTTTTTTCTTCCGGCGGCAACACTTTCAGGTAATTTTTCAGACTGGAAAGTATTCTGGATATTTTTAAAAGTGGGGGCCATTCTTTATGGAAGCGGCTATGTCCTGTTTGCATTTCTGGATACCGAACTGGTAAAAACAGGTATGCTGTCCCGCCAAACGCTGGTCGACGCTATTGCCGTCGGGCAATTTACGCCCGGCCCGGTATTTTCTTCTGCTACATTTATCGGCTGGCAATTAGGCGGCCTGTCGGGCGCAGCCAAGGCTACTGCCGGGATATTCCTGCCATCGTTCCTGTTCGTCGGCCTTCTAAATCCATTGGTTTCCTTTCTCCGCAAATCGAAGGCAATGTCTGCTTTTTTAGATGCGGTAAATGTGGCTGCTATCGCACTCATCGCTGCTGTCTGCGTCGAAATGGGCAGATCATCTGTAACCGACTGGAAAACCGGCCTTATCCTGGCGGCTGGAATCGCTTTCACGCTCCTTTTCAAAAAATTAAACAGCGCGTTCGTAATTATTGGCGGAGCGATGGCGGGGTATCTGCTGTGGTTGGTATGAGCATTTTCTGCCGGTGTAATTTTCATTGACTTTCCGGCATACATAACCTCTTTTTTTTGTATCACGCAATACGCAGTACCTGCTGGATGCACGCCAATAAAATTTATTATCTGTAAATCAATTATTTATAATTTTCTATAGAACTATGTATTGCATATTACCATCCTAAACATATATCTTTACAAATCAAAGCTTTTAAATTATTAAAAAATGAAAACGAGCGTAATTTTTGCAACCTTCAGCATCATAGCCCTAAGTGTTTTCCTGTTTTGGGCCAGGTTTAATGTGTACGACCATGACACTGCCATAACGGTGAACGATGATCGCGACAGCTACACCTTCACTGCGCACTACGACCGTAGGGAAACCGGTCGGGTTGAAAGTTTTATCAACAGAAAAATCAGCCCCGACCAAATGGGTTCGTCGGAAAATGATTACATCGATGCCAATACCAAGCTAAATGATAATACCCGTTTTTATATCAAAGAATCGCCCGGCAAATTAAAGATCGCGCTGGACAAAAGAACAAACGGTACAGCCTCTTACTACAGGATAAGAAAGATGTGCGAAGGGGTAAAAAACCTGCTGGCAGGTAAATAAAATGCAACCAATATTCACCGATGAATTATAATAATAAAAAACAGATGAAAACAATCGCCATTATTCTTTCGCTGCTTATAGCAGCCACCGCCGCAAGCTATGGGCAATGCGGCAAAAAATTTATGATCACTACCTCAAAAACAGAGCACCTTGATGCCGGCGGTAGTGTAACCCGGACAGATGACGAAAAAGCCGTGGTTGTAATTGGCAAAACAGATCTGAACATAACAGTCAATAACGGAAACGATGAGCATAAGATGACAGGTACCATCAAATCGGATACCTGCAACTGGCCGGTAGCCTACAAAGAAGGAAAAACCGTTTTAAAAGCTGTAATAAGCAACGAAAACGGGGAAGACAAGAATGTAACCATCACGATTATTGGTAAAGACGGAAAAGTTACCCTGCTGTTCGAGATGGAGGGTGAAGGCGACGACCGGATACGGGTAACAGCCGATAAATTTGAAGAAGCAGCTTGAAGAGTCCGAAAGTCGGGAAAGTCCGAAAGTCCGAAAGAAAAAGCAATTGGTTTCGCGAGAGAGTTATCATAATAATATCTAAACACGGCTACTACTGTCATGTCACCATTGAAATGACGCTTAGCCTTTACAGCGGATTTTAAAGCTTGCAGCTAACCCGATGAAAAATGAGTTCTTGACTGTTGACAAAGGTTTCCGGGCCGGCATAATGTAAAGTTAATTTGCTGACAAATTCATGTCAGTGAAACGAATAACAAAGCTGTTAGGGCATTTGATTGATTTTTGTGTTAAATAATTGATTAACAGTTATTTAAAATAGAGTTAACATTGAAATATGTTAAGTTGTGTTAACCCTTTTGTGTGATTATGGATGCGCGTTACCGGGTACATTCGCAATGCGTAATAAAATATTACGATCATCTGCAAACAAAGGCCAAATTGAAATTCTTTTTATCATTATGCGATAAAAACGTGTTGACATGACACTATAGTCTTCCTGGCTTTCCGGACTTTCGGACTTTTTCACACCGGAAACTCAATGACAAACTCCGTCCCGTTACCTGGTTTACTCTTAATTTCTATGGTACCGCCCAGTGCCTCCACTTGGGTTTTAACCATAAAAAGGCCCATGCCTTTGCCTTCGGTGGTGGTGTCAAAGCGTTTATATAAGCCAAACAGCTGCGGCCCATTCTTATCCAGGTCGATACCTTTTCCGTTGTCTTTAAAATGAAGGATTATCTTTTCTTTAAGGAGCCGGCTTGTGATAGATATGGCAGGAGCTATTCCGCCCTGCCGATATTTAATACTGTTTGAACAGAGGTTATAAAAAATGCTGTATAAATAGCTTTTCACCGTAAACATCGAAGCTATTTCGAACGAACAGTTAAACGTTACTTTCTCATTTATAATGGTGCTGTGTATGCTTGTTTTGATGGCATTTACCAGGTCGATAAAATAAACGTCCTCTTTCCGTTCGTTTACAAGCTCGCGCGATTGTAAAATATGGTTGAGGTCCTGGATTACGCCGTCTATTGTCAAAATCGATTGCGACACTCTTTCGACAACCTCCTGTTTTTCTTCGGGCTCCAGCAAATCTTCTTTCAGCATTTCGGAAAGACCTATAATGTTAGCAACCGGTGCGCGCAGGTTGTGTGATATAATGTAGGTAAATTGTTCCAGGTCCTTTACATGTTGTATCAAGTCGGCAGTAACCCGCTCCCGCTCAAGCATCGCAGTCTTGGTTTCGGTAATATCTTTGTTAGCCAGTATGAAACCGGCGTGCCGGTTATCGGCCGTTTTTACATCAAGCCACCGTACGTTATTCCATTGGGTGGTGCCATCCGGCTTTTGGTAACTCATCTCATAACTGGCCAGTTCGCCTGTGGCCGCAATCTTTTCCAAAGTTTCATTAATATGCGGCCAACGCTCTTCGGTAAAATAGTAGCTGATATGCTGGTTGACTGTCAGCGCTTTTGCGTTGCGCTCGATGGAAAACTTTTGGGCGAGGGCATTAAACGAAATGATCCTCAAATTAGTACCAATAAGGATATAGGAAGAGTCGGTATTCTCAAAAATCGCCCGCAGGTTCGCCTCCGAGTTCTTTAAGGCGTCTTCGTCAAGTTTACGCTGGGTAATGTCCGTAACCATTGCCAGGGCGCCCTGGTAGTTGCCCTTTTCGTCAATGATGGGGTTGGCCGAGATATTTGCCCAAACTTCTTCACCCGTTTTGGTAAGGTACCTGACATCGAGATTCTCTTTTGATCCGCGGCGCCTTCGCTCCATACAGGCAATAGCGTAGGCCCTGCCCGCATCGTCCATAAAGTCATAAAGCCCCTTCCCCATCATCTCTTCGGGCGCATAACCTAAAATTTCAGCCATTTTTTTGTTGACGAAGTTGGTCTTCTCCTGTTCATCGATCGTCCAGACGCCCTCCTGAGCCGATTCAACAATCTGGCGATACCATCTTTCGCTTTTTCGGTGCCTTTCTTCGGCTTCTTTTCTGGCGGTAATATCCCGGGTTATACCGTCAACACGTACCAGCCGGCCTTCTTCGTCAAAGCCCGGAACTACTTTATCCTCAACCCAGCGTATCGCGCCATCACTTCGGATTATCCGGTATTCTTTTTGCACCGTTTCGCCCCGGCGCAGCATCTCATCTTCGTCTTCAACCAGGTATTTGTCGTTGGGGTGTATCAGCTCAAACCACAAGCGGTGATTTGCCAGGAATTCTTCAGCTTTATGACTATAAAGCTTTTCGCAGCCATTAGATATCTGGATCACTTTCCGGCTTACCTGGTCAACGGAGAAGAAGACTTCATCCATTGCGTTGAAAAAGGTCATTAGCTCCTGGTGTGCAAACTCCAATTTTTGCAGACCAAATTCATTGTTAAAGCTAAATCCCATATGCGCCCTTTATGCGAGGATAAATATAAGGGATAGAAATTTAAATATTTACAAGATTTTTTTCAGGACTGAAATTGAACGCCCTGAAGGGAGATAGTTTTAAAGCATTAACTTTATCAACATCAATTATCAAAATCAAAACTAAAACGCTATGAAAAAGACCTTACTATTACTTGGCTTTACCTTTTTAGTAACTGCGGGCGCCTTTGCGCAAAGCCAGAAAGCTATGTTATACAGCAAAGACCCCGTGCTCGCTAAAAACAAAAAAATAGTTTATGACTTTTGGCGCTCGGTATTGGAGGGTGGTCATTTGGAGCTTGCACCACAGTATATGCTCGAAACTTATATACAGCACAATCCAAATGTGCCGACAGGCCGGCAGGGCTTTCTTGATTTTTTTGGCAAATTTGCCAAAGCCCGGCCTATTGTTGATACCATTCAAGAGCCGCTTATTTCAATTGTTGCTGAGGGTGACCGGGTGGTGCTTGCTTTTAAATCGGTAAATAAAGACCCTAAGGACCCATCAAAAAATTACATCACGACCTCGTTCGAGATGTTGCGCATTGAAAACGGGAAGGTTGCGGAGCATTGGGACTCGGCGTTGAAGGAATAAAGCGTTAATGCAATATTTTAAACATCAGTTCTTTCATCAAACCGCCATGATCGGTATTTGAATCAACCCCCTTGCTTTTTACGTCGCATTCGCGCAGGTAACTGATGATTTGCATAGTTTTGCCATAGTTATAGCTGCGGGCCGCCTGCTCGTAATCTTTTATAAAATAGGGATTTACGCCAAGCTCGCGGGCCAGGTTTTGCGGCGATTTGTCTTTGGCATAATGATAAAGCAGCACCTTGCTGAAAAAATTGTTCAGGTTACCCAGCATCAGCACGATGGGGTTGGATCGCGGATTAGCTTCAAAATAGTTAATGATCTGGTTGGCTTTTAAAGCGTCCTTTTTGCTTAGCGCGGTTTGCAATTCAAAAACATTGTACTCCCGGCTGATGCCAATATTATCCTGGACGAGTTTCAGCGTGATCTCCTGCCCGGCTGTAATGTTCAGCATTAATTTTTCCAGCTCATTGGCAATCTTCGAAAGATCGTTCCCCAGGTATTCAGCCAGCATAAAAGTGGCTTGCTGGCTTATTTTATAACCTTTTTCGGCAACAAAATCCTCTATCCAACCAGGCATTTTGTTATCATACAACGGGGTCGACTCGACAATAACGCCATTTTTCTCAATGGCTTTGTAAGTCTTTTTCCGTTTATCAAACTTGCCATACTTATAGCAAAATACAAGTATGGTGCTGCGCAGCGGATTATCAAGATAGGCCAGCAGCGGGTTAATACCTTTTTTATCAGCATCCTCATTCCCCCATTTCATATCCTGCGCCTCCTTTACCAGTACCACCTGGTAATCGGCCATCATCGGGTACCGTTTGGAAGCGTTCAATACCGTCATCACATCCGTGTCCTTGCCATAAAAAACGGTTTGATTAAAACCTTTCTCGGCATCGCTCAGTATTTTATGCTCTATAAAGTTGCTAACCTCGTCAATATAATAAGGCTCATCCCCATGCAGCAGGTAAACAGGCTTATACTTCCTGTTTTTTAAATCCTTCAATAGTTCAGCGGCAGTCATTTCGGTGCAAATTACAGAAAGTTCATGGTTCATAGTTCATGGTTCATGGCAAAAGTTAGAGAAAGTTCATGGTTCATGGCAAAAAGTCAGATAGGTTTTTACAGCCAGCAGTAATGGCCCGTTCAATATACCAAAATGCAAATTGCAGCTACCATGAACTATGACCCATGAACTATCAACTTTTCCCTACCTTCGCCTCATGGATCTGCTCATTCCGCTTCATTTGCCCCCCTACCCGTTCAAAATAACCGACCATGACGGGCAATTGATTTTATTTGACGTGATCCGAAAAAAAAATATCGTGTTAACGCCCGAAGAATGGGTACGCCAGCACTTTGTCCAATATCTCATCGTCCAAAAAAAATATCCAAAATCGCTTATTAAGCTGGAAGGCGGCCACAAGCTGCACGGACAGGCCAAACGATCCGATATCATAGTTTATAATACAGCTGGTGAAAAAATATTACTGGTAGAATGTAAGGCGCCGTCCGTAGCTATTGATCAACATGTTTTTGACCAGGTGGCGCGCTATAACATGGTGCACAAGGCGCGGCTGGTAGCCGTTACCAATGGTTTGCAGCATTACTTTTGCCGGGTAAATTTTGATGACAGCAGCTACCGGTTTGTAGCGGAGCTGCCGGCTTACGGCGAGATTTGATTATTGCACAGGGGTGACCAAAAGTTGTATCTTTTCGAGCAGGTCCCTTGGTTTAAAAGGTTTTGACACGTAATCATTCATTCCTGCTTCTGTAACTTGTTCATTTATATCAATCATTGCGGCCGCGCTTAAAGCTATAATAGGTGTGTTGGCTTTTTTAGTATCCGGAAGCCTGCGGATTTCAACAGCAGCATCAAAGCCATTCATTACCGGCATTTGCAGGTCCATCAGTATAATATCAAAATCGTCGCTTTTTGCCATTTCTACCGCTTCCTCACCGTTCCCGGCAATCAGTGGGATGATATTCCATTTTGAAAGCAGCTTTTGCATCAGCAAAACGTTCACCGGGTTATCTTCCGCTATCAGCATCCTTAAACTGGCTAAACTGTCGGCATCGTGAGGCAACGGCTGCTGTACTGTTTCAGCAACCTGGAAATCCATGCTGAATGAAAATTCCGATCCTTTACCAAGTTTGGTGGTCACGTTCATGTGCAACCCCTGCAGCTCAAGCAGCCGCTTAACAATCGCTAGGCCCATCCCGGTGCCGCCGTAGCGCCGTGTTGCGGTAATCGATTCCTGTGTAAACGGTTCAAATATACTTTCAAGGTGATTTTGATCCATTCCAATGCCTGTATCCTTAACCGCAAAATTTACGGTCACGCCATCATTGTGATCGTAAAATGATGCCCTTACCCAAATAGTGCCTGCCTTGGTAAACTTAATAGCATTATTTACCAGGTTAAACAATACCTGGCCAAGGCGTACCGGATCGCCAACCAGGAGTTTATTGTTCAACAACGGGTCGACCTTAAGCGAAAAAATCAATCCTTTCTCCTCTGCCCTTAGTCTTTCTGCCCCGCAAATATTTTGCACCAGCTCAAATAAGTTGAATTTCCTGTTTTCAAAAACAAGTTGGCCCGATTCGATCTTGTTGAAATCAAGCACATCGTTTACGATAGCCATAAGGCTGTTCGCCGATAATTTCAATACGTCAAGGTTCTCTTTTTGATCTTTCCTGGGGTTATTCATCAGCATTACATTGCTCATCCCGATAATAGCATTCAGGGGTGTACGTATCTCATGCGACATGGTGGCAAGGAAGTCGGTTTTTATCCGGGAAGACTGCTCGGCTTTTTGCATGGCCAATCCAAGCTCCTTATTCAGTTGTTGCTGCTTTTCGCTGGTTGCCTTGAGTTCTTCAATATTGTTTAAGAATGCGCCGTAGAAATGACTATGAATGTAAACGATTAAAATAAAATTGGTGAATACCCCTATAATGATTGTCGACTGGTCGATTGTTTCAGGACGCATCGCTATGAAATAACCGTTGTAATAGGAGATCACGAGGAACACCATCACCGGTATCACATTCAACAAAGAATAAAATAGGCCCCAGCTTTGGCCAAGCATATAATACGAGAACAAAACAATTAGCAGCAATACCTGCACAGTGATAATGTCGACCTTTTGAAGCGCAATAAAAATGGTGTTGACATTAACTATGGATCCAATGATCAACACTGCATGTGATATTTGTTTCCAACGGGGCCGGTAGGTTAAATATTTAAATAAGGCCAGGAACGAGATAAACAATATAGCGGCAGTTATTGAAAGCAATGTTTGCCGCTGGAAATAAACACTGGTAAATAAACCGGCAATAGCTACCTCGACGATCCAGAAGCCGTAGTACAGCAGCCGTATACGCGGCTTATTAAGGGCGGACTGCTCTTTTGTAAGAATTTTGTTTATAGATAGGTTAAAAAAACTTATGTCCTTGCTCATTCAGGGTCGGGCCTATTTTGGTTACATCAAATCTTATGATAAAATTTATGCAATACACGCAAAAGCCCCAAATTGGGCGCCCTGCGTCATCACTTAATAATTTATCACTGTAACTATTGCAAATGGCAAGCCAAAGCCGTCAAATTCGCTTCAATAACCCTGAGCTTAGCCTCTGCGTCGGCCCTCTTTTTTAACTCTGCCTCAACAATTTCGGGTCTTGCGTTACTCATAAATTTCTCATTTAGTAATTTTGAGTTAACCGAACGCAGGAAACCGGTAAAATATTCCTGGTCCTTCTTTAGTTTGGCACATTCGGCAACAGGGTCTAATTGGTCGGCCAGGGGTATATAAAACTGATCTGTTGACACCATAAAGCTCACTGCACCAGGTATTTTGTCGTTAACGATACTAAACTCGCTCACGTTGCCCAGTTTGCAAATTATGCCTTGGTAATTTTTATAATCAACGCCCGCGCTTTCCTTTGCCGACAACAGAATTTTTTCTTTCGGAGAAAGCCGTTTTTCTTCACGAACATTTCTGATCTGGGTAATAACTTGTTTGACCATTTCGAGATCAGTCAACACTTGGGTATTTATTTTCCCAATGGTTGGTAATTGGGCAACGATGCAGCAATCATATTCCGAACGCATACCAAAAAGCCCGTCATGCCATAGCTCTTCAGTAATGAATGGCATGAAAGGGTGAAGTACCTTTAAGATGTCTTCAAAAAATTTAACAGTTTGATTGAATGTTTCCACATCAATGGGCAGCGATTTACCGTCTGTGAAATTCGGTTTGATCATTTCGAGATACCAGGCACAAAAGTCATCCCATACCAGTTTATAGGTCGCCATCAGCGCCTCGGATATCCTGAATTGTGCAAAGCTCCCTTCAATCTCCGTCAAAGCCTGGTTAAACCGGCTTTCAAACCACGCTATTGCCAGCAGGTTATTGCATTCAAGCTGCTCATCCACTTGCCAGCCCTTTACAAGCCTGAAAGCGTTCCATATTTTGTTGGCAAAATTGCGCCCCCATTTGCAGTGCTCTTCGTCAAACATCAGGTCATTGCCTGCCGGAGAACTCCGAAGCATGCCTATTCTGACGCCATCTGCGCTGTAATTGTCGATCAATCCCAGCGGATCCGGTGAATTACCCAAGGACTTTGACATCTTGCGGCCAATCTTATCCCTTACGATCCCGGTCAGGTAAACATTTCTGAATGGCAGTTCGCCCCTAAATTCGTGCCCCGCCATAATCATCCTGGCCACCCAAAGAAATAAAATTTCGGGTGCCGTTACAAGGTCATTGGTTGGGTAATAATAATTGATATCGTCGTTGTTGGGGTCTTTAAAGCCGTCAAACACGGATATTGGCCATAACCACGAAGAGAACCAGGTATCAAGCACGTCTTCATCCTGTACAAGGTCTTCCGATTTGAGATGTGAGATATGAGATGTGAGGCCTTTTGCCAGTTCAAATGCCTCTTCGCGCGTTTTTGCGATCACGAACTTCACGTTTGGTAAATACCATGCGGGTATTTGTTGCCCCCACCATAGCTGCCGGCTGATGCACCAGTCCTTTATATTTTCCATCCAATACCGGTAAGTACTGATGAATTTATCCGGTATCAATTTAATATCGCCTTGCAAAACATAGTCAAGCGCCGGTTTAGCCATCTCATCCATGCGGCAAAACCATTGCATGGAAAGTTTCGGTTCGATCACCGCATCCGTGCGCTCCGAAAAGCCGATCTGCGATTTATAATCTTCTACCTTATCCAGGTACCCGTCGGCCTCCAGCAACAATGCTATTTTCTTCCGCGCGGCGAAGCGGTCCTCTCCCACTAAAATCTGCGCTTTTTCATTCAGGGTGCCGTCATCATTTAAAATATCGATGATCTGCAATCCGTGTTTTTGGCCAAGTTCATAGTCGTTCAGGTCGTGAGCAGGGGTTACCTTGAGGCAGCCCGTACCGAAATCCATTGTAACATACTCATCCAGGATGATTGGAATTTCCCTGTTAATCAGCGGAATGATGGCCTTTTTTCCATGCAGGTGCTTATATCGTTCATCATTAGGGTTGATACAAACCGCAGTATCCGCCATAATCGTTTCCGGGCGGGTGGTCGCGATCGTAAGAAATTCAGATGCATCCTGTTCATCCTCATATTTTACATCATATCTTATATAGTATAGCTTTTGATTTACCTCCTTACGAATAACTTCCTCATCCGATACGCCGGTTTTGCCCATCGGATCCCAGTTTACCATGCGGATACCACGGTATAGCCATCCTTTTTTATAAAGATGAATAAACGTATCGATCACCGCTTCGGACAGGCTTTCCTCCATGGTAAAGCGCGTACGGTCCCAATCGCATGATGCGCCAAGCTTTTTTAATTGTTCCAGTATAATACCGCCATATTTCTCCTTCCATTCCCAGGCATATTCCAGGAATTTTTCTCGTCCGATGCCTTTTTTATTGATGCCTCTTTCTTTCAGCATGGCAACCACTTTAGCTTCGGTAGCAATGCTCGCATGATCCGTTCCCGGCACCCAGCAGGCATTTTTGCCCTGCATGCGCGCACGCCGAACCAATACATCCTGTATGGTATTGTTCAGCATATGGCCCATGTGCAATACACCGGTGACGTTAGGTGGAGGAATTACGACAGTATAAGGCTCGCGTTCATCAGGCACCGACCTGAAAAAGCCATGCTCCAGCCAGTAATTGTACCACTTCTCTTCCGTTTGTTTGGGCTCGTATG
>Ga0206872_10054_pt1 | contig 36203 bp, 24 predicted proteins | sample Alteio_BWOrgCont_34_FD_152906 | JGI IMG/M metagenome (GOLD analysis project Ga0206872, IMG submission 152906) | Enriched cells from forest soil in Barre Woods Harvard Forest LTER site, Petersham, Massachusetts, United States -... | ecosystem: Environmental > Terrestrial > Soil > Temperate forest >... | reverse complement strand
TCACTTGCGCGCCACTGCCGATCTCGAACAGCCGGCTCGCAGCATTCCCACTGATTGCCAGTTCGCTCGCGCCGGGGCCGCCGACGGTCACGCTCTGGTTGACCACTAACTGGCCTTGAGTCAAAGTGATGGTTTGGCCATCGAGCGCGCGGGCGAACTGGATGGTGTCGCCGTTGTGGGCCGCGGCCAGCACAGCGCGCAGCGTCCCGGGCGAGCCGTCGTCAGCGGCGCTTTGCACGAGCAGGGTACTGAGCAAAGTTCGATTCTCGAGAACGTCAAGGCGCGGAATGTGCCGTCGGGGTGCCGGCTTTCGGTAGGCGCGGGAACGCTGGGCGCGCATAGACTCGGCCCACCACTGCTGAAACGATTTGAACAACATAGTCGGCTTCTCCAGGCATGTGCGGTCTGCGTGAAAATGGCCAAGCATTAGCCGTGGGCGCGCAGACCGAGCGCCTGAGCGTTGCCCGGCCGGTGAGGAAGTTGCCTGGCCGCGAAGCCTCACCGGCCTTCTCAAAGAGTCGGGAGTCAGAATTTGAACGGAAGGGCGATTGGCGACTGGATTGGTTATTGGCAGATAGCGATCAGCGTTTCACCTCTGGACTCGGTTCGGGGATCTTTGGGCGCCGAATTTGTTGCTTTTGGGCCAGATCTCCCAAATCTCGGACCAGGCCTGCTCCCACTTGCACCGTGCCGAGCTCCTTCGACAATTGGCGTGGGCCTCCCCAGGAGTAGTTCTGCCCAGCGAACAAGACTATCTGAAATCGTCCGAGGTCATCGGTCTGGGCCATTGCGTAGCCGGGACTATCGTCTTCACTGAGGATCACTCGGACGCCTGGCACAGCGTCGCCGCGCTCGTCCACGAGCCGACCTTTCACGGTACCGCATGGCTCTAGCTTCACCGTCACAGGCTGCACCGCGTTTCCGCGGACCGTCACCACCTTGCCCAGTTTCTTGTCGCGGTGCTGGAAAAATAACTCGCGGCTACCTTGGGGGTCCAGTCCGGTGACCGTGAAGGACGCACCTTTCAACACTTCGCTGTCGTCGCGCAGCGCGGTCAGGCCGACGACTTCGACACCACTCAGCGATTGGCCGTCGGACCCCCGCTACCGGGAAACGCGCCGACCATCATGACCGATGCCGATGGCCGGTGGCGCCCCAGCACCGTCCCCTGAAGCGTTTGCGCCGTTCGCAACGGGAGATCCAGCGCCCGGCTCTGCGCTTCTTCGGGCGGATTGATCAGAGCGAGGGCGTGGTACTTGTTGATATGGAGGGCGCCCGGCTGACCAAGGCCCATGGCAATAGAAACACAGGGATCAAGCTCCGATGATTTGTACCGCGATCCGAGAGCCCGTTGCTGCTGCATGCATTCGGCCCATTCCTTGTTCATGACGTCAGCCACGGCGTAATCCTCGCGCGGCGATGCTACCACGCCGATGACCCCGGGCCCGGGCAAGACAACCAGAGAATAAGAGCCGTCAGGGTGCACTGCGGCAGTTGATGCCGGGATCATGTTGGCGCAACTAATCCGGCGGCTGTGTTGATTGGACGAGAGAGGGTAGTACTCCACCATTGCCGCCTTCGGCGGCTTTCCTGTGGAGTGGTTCGTCACTCTCCCCGAAAGTGCGATCCCGCGCACGAGGAATAGATCCTGGGTCAACTCAGCGGCACCGGCCTGCTCACGCACACAGGCCTGGCCGGCAAAGTACCCTTGACCATCTTCCGCCTGAGCCACGAGGCCGTAACCGACCTCGTTGAAGTAGTCCAGGATCTCGAACTGGCCATCCGGGCCCGCGCGGACCGTGGCATTGCCAGGGCGGATTGATACCGTGACGCCAGCAATGGGATTGTGGGTGGCCTGGTCACGCACCGCGCCTCGGAGGGTGCGCACGCGCGGTGCCAGGTAATCGAACGCCGGCCCGTGAACATGAGAAACCGGGAAGGCTTCTTCCCCAGGCCTGCTTGCCACCTTGAGGAACGTCCGGGGCAGTCGGGGCCCATCGAGCGCAAAGGCCACAATGCGATCGCGCCCCAGACCGCCGCAGCGCCACCGGCCATCGGCATCGGTCATGATGGTCGGCGCGTTTCCCGGTAGCGGGCCCTTCCAGCACCGAGGCGCCCATCCATCCTTATCCCCCTTGAGAAAACGGGTCAACTCGTCCGCCGAGGCGCTGTAAATGGCTTGGACAACCAGCTTGGCACCGGCAACCGGACGGCGATCCGGATCGAGCACTCGCCCGCTCACGGGAAGATCGTCCACCAACTGGAGTTTCAGTTCGCCCACGGCCGACCGGCCGATCTCCGCCCACTCCGGTCCATAGCCGGCCGCGATGGCCATGACGGCAGGCCGAGCATCGTCCAGTACGCGCGGGTCCAGCTCCGACGTGGCAAAGCGGAATTGGAACCGGCCGTCCGCGCCCGTCGTCACCCGGCGCGGATACGGTTCTGGCCCTGCCAACGCGTTCTCCGGCATGGCTCGACTAACGAAGCGGCGCACGGAATAGCCCACATACAGTTCCGCGCCTGCCAACGGTTTGCCGTGCGGATCGAGCACCTGCCCTCTGACATCAATAGGAACATCAGACGGGTCCCCAAAAGGCCCGGGCGGATGCTGGATAGGTTCTTGTAAAGCCGCGAGGTCAGCGCGGGGCGATGAGTCTTGGGCCCGCGCCGCGGGCTCGGGCGACTTGGAGTGGAGCGCGATGCCCGCGCCCAGGGCAGCGGTAGTCAGTACCAGCGCCGCCGCCATGGCGAGCCTGGGAAGGGCCATGGCCTTTACGACTCGGCCGGCCAGGGCCGCGGCAGACGTAGAGACGCTCGTCACCATTCCCTGGCCCGCCCCGAAGGCAAGTGCATCAGGGATCGTGCGTATTACCAGCCCGGCAAGGACAGCCGCTGACGCTGTGGCTCGAGATACCTCCACGGCCGCCAAGGCGGCGGATAACGTCAAGCCCCGGCGAACCAGCCGGTCATGTAACCGCGCTCGGCCTCGTTCCAAGCGCCCTTTGACAGAGCCGGCTGTCCAGCCTAGCTGCCGTGCTGCTTCTTCCAGGCTCCGTCCGTTCAGGCAGCACAGGATAAGCGGTAGGCGATACCGTTCCGGCAAGCGCTGTACTTCCTCGTCAATGATCGTGAGCAGTTCGCGCGCGGAGAGTTCGGCCAGCGGATCGGCACGCCGATCTGCCGGGACCTCCAGCAGCGGTCCGGTCTCGTGGTAGCGGATGCGAGCCGCTCGGGTCTTGAGTGCCACACGCCGCGCGACGCCGTACAGCCACGCCGCCAGTGCTTCGCGCGGCTGGACCGCGGCAGCTTTACGAGCCAGGACCAGGAATGTTGCCTGAAAGGCGTCTTCAGCGTGCGCACCGTTGCCAAGGATCCGCCAGCAAGCCTGAAGCACCATCGCACCGTGGCGCTTCACCAGCGCCGTGAAGGCCTGTTCATCGCGAGCTGTAATGAAACGGTCCAACAAGGCTGCATCACTCACTTCCTCCGCAGGAGGGAGTACCGCCAACCGGCGAATGCAGCACATGAGCGATTCCTGGCTGGAAGGCACTGATGGATCCTCTTCGACCGTGGGCCGGGATCGATTCTTCAACTCCGTCTATATTGCCCATCGACGCCCCAAGCGGCACGCTGATTTTTTGGAAAATGTGCGAGTAGATGGAAAAGAGCCCGCAGCTCGATTCGGCCGCTACTAGGCGTCCGTTGGCGGCTGGGGTGCAGAATTCATCCTGGGACGGCCGAGCGGCCGTAGGGTGCGGTGAAGCCCTTGGCGGGCCGCCAACTGTTGCAGCCAGTCGGCGCCCCCGAATGGGCAATCATCGTCTCCACGTCTGGATGCGCCAACTGGCCGGCCGCGTCCAACCGGACGAAGCGGGCCCGCTTTCCCCATCCCAGATGAAGCTTCTTGGGGTCGGGCAGCTGAGGTCCCTGATTGAAGTACAGAGCCACACCGGTGGCACGTGCGGGTTCATGTCCGGGTTAGCACGATGTGAGTTGCTCGCTGCGATGGGACATGCTGGGTGCATGTGTATCCCAAATCTGCGATGTTGATACCGTCAAATAACCGCTCACCCGCGCCAAGTAAGACTGGTGCGATGGCGATATGTAGTTCATCGATCAATCGCTCCTGAAGGTATTGCCTGATTGTCGCCGCTCCGCCTCCGATTCGGACATCCTTTCCGTTGGCGGCATCGCGAGCTCGTTCAAGCGCGACGCGAATCCCGTCAGTAACGAAATGAAAGGTCGTGCCTCCCTCCATTACGAGTGGCGCACGAGGATGATTAGTGAGCACGAAAACTTGCGTATGGTAAACCGGGTTCTCACCCCACCATCCTCGCCAGCTCTCATCAGGCCAGGAACCGCGCACTGGCCCAAACATATTTCTGCCCATAATCCAGGCACCAACATTGTGGAAGCCGCGCGCGGCAAAGTCGTCGTCAATCCCGGACTCGCCGTCTTTGCTTCCGAACAGTTGCGCCTGAAACGTGCGAGTAGCGAACGCCCATCCGTGAAGGGCAGTTCCGCCGACTCCAAGCGGGTTCTCTAGGCTCTGATCCGTGCCTGCGCCAAAGCCGTCAATCGAAATGGTGTAGCTTTCTACGCGGAGTTTAGTCATTTGGTTGTTCCTTCTGGTGCAGTGTTCTGAAAGGCGCGTTCTGAGTCGCCAAACTTGTGATTATCTAATAGGCTTATGGCGATATTAAGCGACCATGGATTACGCTTCAACCGCCGATCTTTCTAATCTCTCAGAGAGTTGGAGCGAATTCGGGCGCGCGATCCGCTTCTGCCCCCGAACCTAACGCACTTGGCCGCCTGTCGTCCCCTTTGATTTTGTGAAAGGTGGCGCACGTTCACTTGCAGTCGACCTTCGGTGGGGTATTTAGAATTGTTGGATGCCAGGCGGAGCGAAATCAGCCTGGGTCAGCCCAAATGCATGGTCGTAAGCCGCTGCCTGTGGTTCGTTTCGCGATTTGTGGCAACGCCTCCGCCCTAAGTGGGCCAAGGTGGGGTGTCGTGGCAAGGTCAGACCTGCTGATAAATCTTGTAAATGCAGGGACTTCGGGAGACAGGAACGGCCTAGGCAAGAGATTTTATGAGAAAAAATTCATCCGCGAGACATCCCGCGGTCAGATTTGTTTATTCTAAAGCGTTGTCTTTTCTTTGAGCAAAACGTCCCTAGGTTCTCAGCGAACGCGCCGTCGTTGCCAAGGCCGTAGCCGGGAAAGCTTTCTGCAGTGGCTTGCCCCGAAAACGAGAAGCCGAGGACAGTTACATCTTACGGCCCCAAAGACAAGGAAGGCGCCCGGCGCCGGGTGCTGAACCCGCGCCAACTGGCCTTCTCCCTCCTCAGTGGTCCGAAAAAAGTGGCGCCCTTCTAACCCTGATAAACTCGGTCCCCAGCAGCGGAAGCCGTCCTACACGCCAAGCCACTGAACGCTCAAGAATCGTCCCCTGGGCGGTTATGGGGCGACACTTCGAGCGGTTGCAGATTCGGAGGTGTGGCCCATGCGCGATGCCATCCGACCCGACGAGCTGAAACGTGTCACCACAGACGAGCCCGTACCGGCGCCCCCTTCGCACCAGCTTGACGTGCCTGACCTGCAACTGTCGGAGTCGAGGTGGGGCGGGGCGCGCATCTCGATCTTGCTGGTCTACGGCCTGGCGTTCTTCGCGCCAATCACGTTCTCGACCGCGTACGGGGGAGGGGGCGTTCTCTTCCTGTGTGGACTCTTTTGCACGGTCGCGTACCCCTTTCAGTTTTGGAAAGAAGCGGTCCCGCCGGTTGATCTCGTAGTCTGCTGGCTCGCCAACCCGCTCTTCTGGATCGGCCTGTCTCTCCTCGGCAGCCGACGGCGCTCACGGCGACTTGTCGGCGGCACGTTCGGCGCCTGCGCGGCCCTGGCGGCGTTGGCCTGGTTCCTCGGCTGGAACGACCTCGCAGCGGCGTCGGCCTGGTTCGGCCACCGGAACGACCTCACACTCGTCGGCCCCGCCTATCTCCTCTGGTGCGGCAGCTTCGTGCTCCTGGCCGTGGCCGGGCTGGTCGGCGGACCGGTCCGGCTTGCCCGGCGACCGACCATTCCTGTTTCCGGGGCGGTTGGCCGGGCGGGCACCCCACCCAAGGAAACAGAGTGATGTCTTCTGGCGGACCAGATGATGCGGTGCCGTTGTTGGCATATCGGGAACCTCCTGCCGGACTGTCAAAAGAATGGGAAGACGTCTACCGCGCTTTGAGCGGTGAAGTATTTGTCGCATCAGCTTTTAACTCCCATCCCGACGTCCACCTGCGATCCCTGGATGCGCTGAAGTCGTGGTATGACGGCTTCTGTCTCGTGAAAGCAAACGCGCAAGCGGTAATGCCGCACCTGGCTGAAGAGGTTCAGTGGTCAACCATTACATTGCATTAAATCACGCCATGTAGGTACAAATCGCCGTCGATGTTTTCAGCCTCCATCTTTGTCAGGCGTAGCGCACCGGCGATTTTCTCGACGCCCCTGCCGCCGATTGGTGACAACGCCGATTGACCGCCGGCCAGGATCGGCGCGATAAAGACGTGAACCTCATCGATCACGCCGGCGTCCAAGAAGGTGCCCAGAATGCCGGCCCCGCCCTCGACAAGCAAGTTGGTAAAACGCCACTGGCCGAGTCTCTGGAGAACTTCAGCCGGATCGGGGCAGGGCGAACCGCCGACAATCTCGACACCGCAGCCGCGCGCCGCCAATGTCTCACGCTTTGCCTCTGGCATGGCCGCCGTGGTAAAGACAAATGTTGGCACTTGGCGGGCGGTCGCTACTAGCTGGCTTTCCAGCGGAATGCGGCCTTTGCTGTCAAGAACGATGCGTGCGGGATTCCGTGGGTGGGCAGGGCGAGCAGTAAGCCGCGGGTCGTCGGCCAGCACGGTGCCTATGCCGACCAGGATGGCATCCATTCGGCCGCGGATGTCGTGGACGACCCGACGCGATGCCTCGCCGCTGATCCATTTGGAATCGCGGGACCGCGTTGCGATTTTTCCGTCCAGGGTCATGGCCCATTTCGCATGTATGTAGGGCCGGCCTTTTTGAAGCAGTGTCAGATAGGGTGAATTGAGGCGTCGTGCCTCTTGTTCGCAAACGCCGACTTCGACTGCGATGCCCGCCGCTCGTAATATCTCGGCCCCCTTGCCCGCCACAAGTGGAAAGGGGTCCGGCATCGCGGCCACCACGCGAGTGATGCCGGCGGCGAGCACGGCGTCGGTGCATGGCGGGGTCTTGCCGTGGTGGCAGCAAGGCTCCAACGTGACGTAAAGAGTCGCTCCCCGGACATTCGCCCCGGCCGCGATCAGGGCATTGACCTCGGCGTGGTCCTGGCCGTATTTCTGGTGCCAGCCTTCGCCGACGAGTTGGCCGTCACACACGATCACAGCGCCGACCAACGGGTTTGGTTCGACGTGGCCGCGGCCACGCTCGGCCAACTCCAGCGCGCGCTTCATCCAGAGGCCGTCAGTCTCGTTCATGAGCCTGGCTTTCTCTTGTCAATGGGGCGGAGATTCGTGATACTGGGAAGACTGTTGCTCGACATTCAATTTCAATTGTGAAAGGAACTTACTCGTGTTGCCAAGCGTTGCGGTTGTGGGCGCGACCGGTGCGGTCGGTGAAGTCATGCGGCAGGTGCTGGAGGAGCATTCGTTCCCACTGCGCAGCCTCAAATTCCTCGCCTCGGAACGCAGCATAGGCAAAACGATCACGTTCAAAGGTAAATCCTATCCCATCGAGCCAATTCGTCCCGAGGCGTTTGCCGGCGTCGACATTGTGCTGTCCAGCACACCAGCCGGCGTGAGCCGCGAAACCAGCCCGATGGCCGCGAAGGCCGGCGCCATCGTCATCGATAACTCAAGTGCCTGGCGCATGGACCCCGACGTGCCCCTGGTCGTACCCGAAGTCAATCCTGACGCCCTGCGAAACATCCCCAAGGGCATTGTCGCCAACCCCAACTGCTCGACCATCCAGATGGTTGTCGCACTCAAACCGCTGCACGATCTGGCGAAGATCAAGCGCATTGTGGTTGCCACGTACCAGGCGTCGTCAGGCAAGGGGGCCAAAGGCGTGTTTGAACTGGATGCCCAGGTAAGCGCCCTCGGCCGCAACCAGCCGGTGCCCGCGGTACAAACTCACGCGGCCCAGCTAGCCGGCAACGTGCTGCCTCACGACTGGAAAGCCGGTGAGGACGGCTACACCGAAGAAGAGTGGAAGATGGTTCGCGAGACGCGCAAGATCATGGGCGACGACAGCCTCCTGATCTCGGTGACGACAGCGCGCGTGCCCGTGCGCGTCGGCCATTCCGAAGCAATTAACCTGGAGTTTCACACCGCCATCAGTGTCGAGCAGGCGCGCGCGGCGCTGAAGCGCGCCCCGGGCGTAATCGTCCAGGACGATCTGAGCAAGGGCGAGGTGCCGCTGCCGCTTGCTGCGACCGGTCGGGACGAGGTGTTTGTCGGCCGCATCCGCCGCGACCCGACCGTGCCTTACGGCCTGAACATTTGGGTCGTCGCCGACAACTTGCGTAAAGGTGCCGCGACCAACGCCGTCCAAATCGCGGAAGTCCTGGTCGAGCGCGGCTGGCTGCCCCGCCGGTAATTGCGGTGGGTACCGAGTGCGCGAGACAGGACCACCCACGATGCGCAACGTGCGTCTCCTCATCAGCTACGACGGTACTGACTTTTTCGGTTGGCAGACGCAGCCCAATTACCGCACCGTCCAGCAGACATTAGAAGAAGCCATCCACCGCCTCACCGGCGAGCACGTTCGCGCCAACGCCAGCGGCCGGACCGACACCGGTGTGCATGCCGTTGGCCAAGTTGTCAATTTCATTACCAACTCGGCTCTGACTCCCGACGTGTTAGTGCGTGCACTGAATTCTTATTTGCCTGAAGACGTGGCCGTGCGCGGCGCGGAAGACGTTTCCGAGCATTTCGACGCCAACCGCGATGCGAAACGGAAGCTTTACCGCTATGTGATCCACGACGGGCCGGTGCCGGACCTGTTTATGCGGCGCTACTGCCACCATACTCGCAATCGACTCGACACCGCGGCGATGGCGCGGGCAGCAATTGCATTGCGGGGATGCCATGATTTCCGCAGCTTCGAAACGGACTGGCCCAACCGTGCCACGAGCGTGCGTACCATTTATCACCTGGCCGTCAACCGAATGGGCGACTGGATCTGGCTGGACGTGGAGGCCAACGGGTTCCTGTACAATATGGTGCGAGCGATCGCGGGCACGTTGATCAACGTCGGCCGCGGTTACTGGCCCGAATTGCAGGTCGCTGTGATTCTGGAAGCTCACGACCGCACCCAGGCCGGCCCGACCGCGCCGGCGAAAGGATTGTTTCTGATGCGCGTCACTTACGAGCGGTAATCGGCATGTCACACGCCTATCCCGACAAGCTCACCATTGAGCCCCTCAAGGAACCGCCCAATGCGACCATGTCGGTGCCGGGATCGAAAAGCATCACGAATCGGGCGCTAATTTTGGCGGCAATGGCCGGGATGGGCGAATGCGAGCTGTGTGGTGCCCTGTACAGCGACGACACTGAAGTCATGATTACGTGCCTGAAGGCACTGGGCCACCGGGTTGATTGCGACTGGTCTGCCGGCAAATTGGTTTTGCACACTGAGGAGGTGCCGGTCGGCACCAATCGAGCCGACCTCTTTGTCGGCAACTCCGGCACCACGATGCGCTTCTTGGCAGCTCTGGTTGCGCTGGGCCATGGCCGCTTTCGCCTCGACGGCGTTCAACGGATGCGGGAACGCCCCATTGAGGATCTCCTGAAGGCTTTACGCCAACTAGGTGTCAAGGCCCAGAGCGAAAAAGGCAACGGTTGCCCACCGGTCATCATCGAGGCCAACGGACTCTGCGGTGGGCGGGCCGCAATCAAGGGCGACCTAAGCAGCCAGTTTCTTAGCGGCCTGTTGATGGCGGCGACGCAGGCTCGCTCGGAAGTTGTGTTGGAGGTTGAGGGGCCGCTTGTCTCAGCTCCGTACGTGTCGATGACGGTCGCCATGCTGCGGCAATGGGGTCGATCGGTTGAGGTAGTCGATGACAATCGATTTCGCATTCCAGGCAATCAAACCGGCGGCACATGGCATTACACGATCGAACCTGATGCTTCCGCGGCCAGTTATTGGTGGGCAGCGGCCGCGATCACGGATGGCAAAGTGCGCGTCGAAGGCCTGACCATCCAGAGCATCCAGGGAGACACTCGTTTCGTCGAACTGCTCGAAGAGATGGGCTGCACTGTGACTCGCGGCGAAACTGGCATCACGGTCCGCGGCGATGCTCTCCGCGGCATCGACGTGGACATGAACGACATCAGCGACACGGTCATGACCCTCGCCGCGGTTGCGTGTTTCGCAGAGGGTCCGACTACCATTCGCAACGTGGCCCACATCCGCCACAAGGAAACCGACCGCCTCGCCGCCCTTGCCACCGAACTTCGCCGCGTTGGTGCCGATGTGGACGAATTCGCCGACGGTTTGACCATCACACCGCGGCCGCTGCACGGGGCCGAAATCGAAACCTACAACGATCACCGCATGGCCATGAGCATGGCGCTGATCGGCCTCAAGGTCCCCGGCATCGTCATCAAGAACCCAGGTTGCGTAGCCAAAACCTACCCAGCTTTCTTCACCGACCTGGAATGGCTTCGCTCGGTATAATCAACTTGAGCGCCAAACGGCCCAATAGGAGCTAGTGTCCATGGAAACAAAACAGGTGCGAATAGTGGATTATGGTCGGGGTCCCCAGATTGAGAACCACCGTCTGACAGTAATGGATGTGTTCTATTACCTCTACCGTGGCCGAGACTTCGACTTTATCCATCGCGCGATGCCTAGCCTGAAGCGAGAGGAGTTTGATGCCGTCGAGGCGTACGTGACCGAACACCGAAGCGAATTAGAGGAGCAAGATCGCCGCGTCGAAGAGCGCATTCAGCGGGGACTGGCAGAGCAAAAGGCCAAGGGTTTTTCGTACGAAATCGACCATTGCATCCCGGTCGAAGAACGCGCATTACAACTCAAGGAAAAGTTTCAACGCCTGAAGGAGCGAGCGGAGAAATACGGTGATTCAACTGCTGGTTGACGCCAACTTGGATGGTCATGCTGAGTTGCTTGAAAAGCGGCTTAATTCGGCGATCTGGCTTGAGCTTCAAAAGCATCTGGACATTCATTCATTAACCTGGAACAAGCTGGTATCGATCGAACCACCCCGGATGACGTCGTGTGGCGGCATTGCCAGCAACATGGCTATTACTTGTTGACTGCGAACAGAAACCTAGAAGCTGAGAATTCGCTCGAAGCAACCATTCGGCGAGAGGGTACTGCTGAAAGCGTCCCGGTTTTCACCCTGGCTAACGCTGACCATCTATACCGAAGTACGACTTACGTTGACCAGGTTGTGGAAACCCTTTCGAGTACTTGTTGGATGAGGGCAATTACCGAGGAACCGGCCGATTGTATCTACCATGACACGGTCGAGTGTTCTGTCCACGTTTGTTCCCAGACCGGATCGGCTTCGCCTGGTATGATGGAGACACCAGACAACTCTGCCCTTTTTGGAGAGGCGTGGCATGTCCCGATTGCAACTCACAGCCATTTTGACTTCTGCTCTTGTCCTGTCAGGCTTTGTCGCATCGATTCGTGCCCAAAACGCGCGACCGCCTGAATCCGAAGCCAAGCAACCTTACAAGCTGGTGGTCGTGCTGCACCTGGCCGACAACCCGGCCCTGACGGACACGTTTTATGATCGGGTGGCGCGCGAGCTGGGTGATAGTCTTCAGGCTGATTTCGGCGATCTGGTCGAGGTGCAGGTTGTACGAAAGCACCCCTGGCTCAACGATGTGCTTGCTAAAGGACTGGCCAGCGCATCCAAGGCGTGGACGGTCCGCGACGGCGTCAAAACGCACTTTGTGTTGATCGATTTTAACGGCGTCGACTACGAGATTCAGACTGGTCAGTACGACGGCATCACTGGCCAGCCGAACCCGGTTCTCGTTGTCGAGAAGGAGCGCACGCCGGTCGTTCGCAAGGAATCGACTCGCGACCGCGAATTTGTGGCCAAGACGACAGCGCAGTTGATCGAGCGCGATTTCGGCCTGATTGCGTCATTTTCGGCCTGGCCTCGCGGCTCCCAGCCGCAGACCGTGCAACTCGAATTCAAAGGTGCGTCGCTGGCATCGCTGGATCACTGGGTGAAAAAGGGCGACGTCTTCGCGGTGGTGAAAATGCCCAACGGCAACGGCGCCTCGGAACCGGTCACCAATGCGATCGTTCAGGTCCAGGATGCGCCAAAAGATGGCGTCGCCTCTGGTCAACTTTTCTGGCGATTCCAACCGCCTGTCGGGCCGGTCAATTTCCGCTGCGTGAAACTCGGTGCAGTCAGTGGTCCCTTGCGATTGCGCCTGATCAAGTCCAATACAATGAAAAAGGACACGGTGGAGCCGGTCGATGCCAACCTGGAGATCCGGCGCCTGGGGTTCACGGGTGAATTACAAACCGTGCTCAAGGCGGCAACTCGGCGCGGTTTGTTCGATGCTAGCGGCGTAGATCCGAAAGAGCGCGGCATCTTCGACAAAGTGGCGTTCGTCAGCGTGGTTGGTAATGTGCATGCCTTCGTTGCGGTTCCTTTGCTGACGGACCAGCCCTATCTGATCAATCTAACTGACCAGAACGAAGCCGATCAGTTCGCCGCAATAGACAAAGAGGCGTGGCGTACCAAGGTTCGTGAGTCCTTCGGCCGGCTGGAATACGTGATCTCCGATATCCAGAAGCTGGTCGCCAAAGACGGCACCGTAGCGGAAATCATCAAAAAGGGGGAAAACGGCCTGGACGTCGCCCAGGCGGACTACGACCAACTCATTGTCGACAGGGAGCTCTACTACAAAAAGCGGACTACTGCCGAGGAACGCGACTTGAAGGCCATAGATACTTATCTCAAGCAGATCAGGACCCGCATCGAAGAGCTGAAGAACTTCGTCGCCCTGCAAAAGGAAATCGAGGCTAAGGAACATGACCCGGAGACTCTGAAGTGGAGAGCCAAGATCGAACAAGGCAAGCTTTTCGAAAAGGAACTCGATTACGGCAAGGCCATCACGCTTTATCAATCCGTGCCGAAGCAGTTTGAGACGCCTGAGCTAACCAAGCGCATCGCTGAGCTCAAACTACTTTGGGATACCAACGACCAGCCTTTCCGCGAGGCGCGGTCGTTCATCTACGACGTATTTCCCAATCTCAAGGGCTCTAGTAACATCCAAACCCGGTTGTCCGATGCCGAAAGGGCACTCAAGGAGTGCAAACGCCTCGATAACAAAGTTGCGAAAGTCGCGGCCCAGAAACTGTTGATGGGCACCGAAGTGCTGCTGCCCCAGCTCGAGGAAGAGGCTAAGCCTTTAAATGCGCGCGTCAACGTGGAAGACGAACCCGCGGTGAAGCGCCTCCAGGAGGTTTTGACAGGTATCAAGAACTTGCACGACCAGTCGCAGGATTTCCTTGGAATTGCAGAAGGATCAAGATAAGCGGGTGCGGCAAGTGTCGGGCACGCTTGCCGCACCACCAACTCCAGGGCACTCCTACTCGACGGAGATTTCCACCGGCTTGGCAGTTCCGCGGTTGCTCGGAGTGTAGTACTCGTACACCGCCGTCGCCGGGGTCTTTGCCTTGACCGGGTATTTGGGCTTCAGCGAGTATTCGAAACTAAGCGACTCCCCGGGTTTCACGTCGCTGAGGTACAAAATCACCTGCCGAGACGTCACGCTGAACTTGTTGACCTTCTTGGCGGCGACCATCTCGGCGAAGTCGCCCGCGTCCACCGTGAAGCCCGGCGGAATGCCAAGGTCCACCATCACCATGGACGCAAACTCCTTGCCATTGTTCGTCAAGGTTGCCTTCGCCCGCAGCAGCTCGGCGGTGGAGAGCTTCGTGCGGTCATAGTCCACGGACACGGCCAGAGTTGGCTTTGCTACCTCTTCGACCTTCCACGGCTCGAAATGGCGGCCAACGATCTGGTACATCAAGTTCGATTCACCCTTCACGTCAAGCACCACTTCGTTGGCGCCCGCCTTGAGGAATTTGTTGCAGTCGATGAGCTGCATTACGTCGGCGTTTTTCTCGTTGATGACTTTCTTGTCGACGTCCTTGCCATTGACGACGATGGTGAAGGTCGTTTCTCCCTGCTGTTTGATGCCGCCCGATGCGGCCACCAGCGCTTTGAGGGCCAAAATGGTCGCCTGGGTGCTGCCCCAGGTGCCGCTGGGGTCCTTCGACTTGATCAAGTACGCGAGGCATTGATTGACGCTGTTGTTGAACTGGCCGCTCTTGAGCATCGCCAACACAGCCATGGCCGTCGTCTCCACGATCAGGCTGTCATCCCGGGCGTACGAAAGCGATTGCCCCTTGGCTGGTATGTACTGTGCCTTCCACTCCGGTCGTTCCTGTTTTTGCTGGTCGATCTTTTTGAGCACCTTCACGAGCACCGCGTGCGTGTCCTCGTCCTTGGCATCGCAGGCCGCGAGTGCGTTTGCCGCCAGGGCCAGGACATAGGCATTCTCCTCCTGTGGCGCGTTGGCGCGGATGTACTCGATCGACTTTTGCAATTGTGCCGGCTTGATGCCGCTGTCCAGGAGCGACCAGGTGACGTAGCTGGTCAGGAGGAGCTTCGGGTTGCCCATGCGCTCGATACTGACGCTGTGCGTCGCACCGATCTTCGACCAGGTGCCGTCGGCCTCCTGTTGTTTGAGCAGCCAGGCTTGCGTGCGTTCGATGACCCCCTTGTCAATGGGGTAGACCTGTGCCATGTCGTTGAATTCTTGCAAGCCGTAGGCGCTCAGCCAGATCAACGGCTCGCCGCTGCCCCACCAGTCGAAACCGCCACCGGGCCGCTCGAAAGTGAGCAACCGCTGGTAGCCGACGTTGAGGTACTGCTCCGACTTCATCAAGATTGCCGGCGATGCCAGGCGATTTTTCTTGATGTAATCCACAACCAGCACATTGGGATACGCGGACGACGAAGTTTGCTCGAAGCAGCCGCCCGGCATCCGCAGGATACCGTCGACACCTTCCAGCACCTGGCTGAAAACGCCGGGATAGACCTTCACGTACAACTGCGACGCGTCTGCAACGGCGTTGTCCGGGATCGCAATCGTCTGGGTGACACGACCGCCGAGGCGATCGGACACCACCTGTTCGACCTTGCGGCCATTAGGAACAACGTCGATGACGCGCTGAATCTTGTCATTGGCCTTGGTGCCGGTCGCGGTGACAACCAGCGGCAGCGAGCCGACCCTTTTGGCGCGGATGCGGAACTTGACCGAAGTAACCTCGTTGGGCTTGAGATCGAGGGATCGCGTCAAGCCAAGGCCATCGGTCAGCTCGAAGGTGGGGTTTGCCTGCAGCTCGAGTTTCACTGTTTGTGGAGTTTTGAGGTAGTTATAAACGGCTACAGGGAATGCGACCTCATCGTCCTGTGTCAGTGCGACGGGCAGGTCGATGTCCACGAAAAAGTCCTGGAAGACGCGTAACGGCACGGAGACGCCGCCCAGGGCTCCCGCCTTGGAAGACGCCGACGCGCTCAGGCGCCAAGTCGTGATCGAGTCGGCGAAGTCGAAGTTGAGATGAGCGACGCCCTTGTCGTCGGTAATCAGCGCGGGCTGCCAGAGCAGCGTTTCAGGAAAGTATTCGCGCAACCGCGGAGGCGCAGCCGCACCTGCTTCAGCTTTTTTTCCCACCGCACCGGTTACAACCAGACCTTCGGGAGCGCCTCCGCCGAAGGCGACGCCTCCCCTTCCAGCTCCCATGGGCATGGCCGCCGGCGCCATCGGGAATGCGCGCGCGGCGCCATTCTGCATCATGGGCATCGCGGCGCGGTCCTTCGCGAACTGCCACCTTTGATCCATCGCGCCGAATGTGTCTTTGCCCAGGCGATTGTGCATCTGCTGGACCTGTGCCTGACGCGAAGCCTCGGGCCGCCACCACGACTCAAAATCCACGCCATCGCCGGTCGGGATCATGGCCAGGTCATCCGCCGTGTCGAACTTGCCGTCGGGACCGGCGGAAACCAGCTCATGAAAGTCGAACTGACTATTGCCGGATTTGTTGTCCAGCTTCTTTTCACGTTTGACCAGCTTGTAGTCCTTGCCCCAGGCGTCTTTTTGCCACCCACCTACGCCCAGATTCTTGGCGGCATCGGCCACTAGAGATTCCGGGAAGGTCCACTTGCCGTCCTTGAAGAAATCGGCCTTCTTCTGGTTGGTGTAGTTGATCAACCACCAACCCATTTGGTTCATGCGATTTCTTGTCACGCCCATTGCCAACCGGTCGGCGGTGAACAGCTTTTCCTGTTTTGCCAGCGAATCGAGCGTGATCTTGGACCCCATGGGATCCGTGAGTTGCGACTTGTCCAGCCAGCCACCTTTGACGCACTCGTCCAGCAGTTCAGGGATGAAGGCCCACGCCTTGGTGTCCTTGTCGTATTTCATGAACGCCTGGTCCTGCGTCGCGCGGCCCCAGAGGGCGTAGCCGATCTGGCTGACCTGGGTCTCCAGTTTTTGACGGCGTTCGTTCACCGGGTCTACCGCCCAGCGGGCCGGCGCCTTGGGTCGGGCCGCGGTAAGAAGCACTTCCGCCACCTGCTGCTTGGAATCGACCAACACGGGTTCGCGAATCAACGTGTCGATGCCCTCGCTCGGCTTGTAAAGCATCTGCGCTTGCGGCTTGAGCAGTTCTTCCTGCAGTGTGAAATAGACCTTTTCCAGCCCCGGTTGCATCTCCTGCAACGCATAAACGGCCTCGTCCACAATCAAGACGCCCAGGGCTGCGGAAGCGGGGTTGCCTGCCTTGTCGGTGACGTGGAAAGTGATTGCGCCCTTGCTGCCCGGTGTATACACGTCCTGGTCGGCCTTCACGTCGATCTTGAGATCGTTGGCCGAATTGACGTAAACCACCCGACTGTCACGGATGATTTCGCCACTCCCCAGCATCTGGTAAGCGTGCAGTTCCAGCGTTCCGAAGACGGTCGGCGGCAGGTCCAATTTGTATTGCGCCCGCCCGTCCTTGACGTCGAGCCATTTCGTCAGGAGGCTTTGACCTCCGCGAACAACGTCGAAGTAGACGGTGGGCAGGCCGGCTGACGTGCGGACATCCACGGCGAGCGATTCGCCGCCCTTGTAAATCGCCTTGTCCAGCCGCAATAGCACATTTTCGCCAAGCGGCTCGCTCGTCAGCGCGACGGTCGCATGTGCCTGGTTGCCTTTGGCATCCTTAGCCTCGGCAGTCATATCAAAGAGATTCTTCTGGGCCCAACCTTGCATCGAAAGGACACCGCGCATTTCGACAGGACGTTGTTCCCACGGTCCTGGATGGTATTGCTTGGGCTTCGGTGTCAACGTGAACTCGGCCAGGCCGGCTTCATTGGTTTTTACCGAGGCGTACGGTTTGTCTTTGCCCTTCGCGCCGATCCAAATGTTGACCTCGCAAGCCGCTGGACTGCCGTCGGGGTAGATAGCGGCCGCGAAGACGCGGTTTTCAACGCCGGGAATGAGACGGCCCGCCTCCGGGATCAGGCTGATGCGCACCGCCTGGTCACTGACGGGATACATTTTGTTGATCGTTTCGGTGTGGTCGGCCTTGTCGGCGATTTTGATTTCGAGGCGAACGATGGCGTCGCCCTTGGCCAGCGGCTGCCCGACAAAATAGTCGGGCAGCTTGATTTCCGCTTTGGCATGACCCTGGGCGTCGGTCGTGGTATCAACCGTTTGAAAGTCCTTGAACGCGACGTCGAACGTGCTGGCTGTGATCTTCACTTTGGCATCAGCCACCGGTTTGCCGAAGAAATAATCACTTTGCAAATCGACGTGCAGCGTCTCCTTGGGCAAGTAGAACTTCTTGTCGGCCGTCACCTCGGCTTTGAACTTCGGCAGGACGTAAGGCTTGACATTGACGGTCTTCTCCGCCTGGGCGTCGTTCAGGATGGCGCGAAGGTGATAGTCGCCCTGGTTGACCTCACTCGCGAGCTGAAAGTCAATGAAGGCGATGCCGTGTGGCGACGTCTTTTGCTCTTGCTTGAAGACCTTATTGCCCTTAGCGTCTTCGACCTCGAAGACGATGGGGGCATCCGCGACGGGCGTCAGGTCCATGGATTGCAGGGCCATGGCGCGAATATGCATGAGCTGACCCGGCTGGTAAAGGGGCTTGTCGGTGACCAGCAGGATTTTTGGCGCAGTCTTGACCGTCACGTCGCGCTCGAGCTTTTCCTCGCCGAGATTGGACGACGTGGCAACTTCCATCTTGTACTTGCCTGCAGACAGCTTGGGCACATTGAACTCGACGTTGGCGACGCCGTTTCCGTCCGCTTTGCCTTCGTAAACCTGCGTGACCTTGCCGTTTTGGTCCTTGAGCCGCACGGCAACGGTGGCGCCGCTGAGCGGTACGGTTTCGGTGAACGACTTGACGCCGTGGACCTCGCAACGGAGTGATGCCCGGCTGCCAGCGAAGAACTCCTGGCCGGACGACAAGGCTGTTTCATGGGCCTTGATGAGCAAGACCTTGGCCAGCGGCGTTTCGATCTTCTCTTTTTCGAACTGGCAGAGTAGCGTCACCTGATCGGCGGGAACCTTGAGGGCCTTGAATGCGAAGCGATAGCTGCCCGCATCGGGGCCGACGGTTACGGTTTGTGTTTTTTCCTCGATCACAACGCCCTTGACATCGCGAAGTGTGACGGTGAGCTCTCCCGTTTTTTTGTCCTTGGACCCCGGAAGGTTTACCGTGAGCAGCAGTTGTTCGGTGGTCTGGAAGCCGGCAGGCATCTGCGGCGCGACATTGGCGGCGGCAAGCTGGGCGGGGGATTGCAGGAATAGCAGCGCCAGGACGGCGGCTCCCATGGCAGAGGCCAGTGCCACCGGCTCCCAAGGAAATCGGCGACGGGACGATTGCTTGACTGCCATGATTACCTCCGCTGTGAGAATTGCTGCAAGTTCGCGTAAGAATTCACCCGCAAACGGGCGTCCGTCAGTCTACGGATGCTGCGAGTTCAACTTCCCCTTGCTACCTAAAAGACGTTCCTGCCGCAAAAGAGTTGGGCCCCGGCGACGAAATTCTTCAGGGGTCCGTGATCGGCATGGGGAGCAAGCCGGCGATTGATTGCACCCCCTACACCATTCGCGTACACTGCAGGCGACAATTCGTTTCCAACCGAATGTGAGCGTGAGCATGGCGTCAGGCGTCACGACCGTCGTCAATTGGGTTCAGCGGACCGTGCCATGGTCCAACACGCCGCGCGCCTGGATAGAACGCATGGCACTGGCTGGCCTTTTGCTAGCGACGGGAGCCCTGATTCTCTGCCGCGAATTGCTTTCGCTCTGGCAAAACGTGGTAGCCTGGGGTGTCCTGTTGGTCCTTTTCGGCGTCCTGTTGCGACAAGGATGGATTTTCGTTTTCGGCCCGGTGCTCTTTTACGACTTGAAGCGGAGCGCTCGCCGCACGCGCACTTATGCCATCCGCATCCTTTACCTCCTCCTGTTATTTGGCCTGCTGTGCTGGCTATATTGGCTGTGGTTGGAAAGAAGCGGATACCGGCAGCCGAAGGACATCGCCGATTTCACGATGACGTTCTTTACCATCTTCCTGTCAACACAGTTGCTCGTGGTGGTTTTGTTGACGCCGGCCTATGTAGCCGGGGCCATATCGGAGGAAAAAGAGCGTAAGACGATTGAATACATCCTGGCCACCGACTTGCGTAACCGCGAGATCGTTCTGGGAAAGTTCGTTTCCCGGCTCTTGAATCTGACCGTTCTCATCATGGCCGGGTTACCCATCCTCAGCGCTGTGCAATTCATGGGCGGCATCGACCCCAATCTGCTCCTGGCCGGATTCGCCGGCACCGGTCTGACCATGTTGAGCATTGCGGCTATCAGCATTTTCGCTTCCACCGTCTGCCGGCGGACGCGGGACGCCATCATCATCGTTTACCTGGCGATTCTCACCTATTTTGGCGTCTGGGCAGTTGCCGAAGGCATCGTTGCGTACATGTCGGCGCCCATTTCAAATACGCCTGTCTGGGTATTGGACGTCATGAACTGGGTCATATACCCCTTCCGAGCCGGCAATCCCATTTTTGCGATCTCCAATGTCATGAGACCGGGTACGGTTCTTGGCTCCGTCGTTTGGACAGCGCTGGAGCAATACGCGATTATTCATGCCTGTATCGCGGCGGCTGGACTTCTCGGCTCCATTGCCCTGTTGCGCCGCGTCGCGCTCGCCCAACCCAGGCCGGCGAGAGGCCGCACCTGGTTCGGCCTGGGGCGCAAGCGCAAGCTGCCCAGGATCGGCAATTACCCGATGCTCTGGAAGGAGGTGCACCTCGAGCGGGGCTTTCGGCTCCACATCCTCCTTCGAATCCTTTTCATGATTCTGTTTATCCTCAGTCTCGTGCCCTTGATCGCCATTTGCATTAATGTGCTTTACGATTTCGACAGGCCTATCTATGGCGGGAGCCTCTGGGAGATTGTCGGCCGATCGATGAACGTGTACGTTCGCAGCGTCGGCATGCTTGTCGGCATCCTTGGCCTGATCGGCGTGGCGGTGCGGGCGGCCAGCTCGGTCCGGTCCGAACGCGAAAAGGACACCTTCGACGCGATCCTCACGAGCCCTATAAGCAGCGAAGAAATCCTTTTTGCCAAGTGGCTTGGGAGTATCGGCAGTGTGCGTTGGGTTTTTGTCTGGTTGCTCGGGATCTGGATTCTGGGTGGCGTGACCGGCGGGATGAACGTCCTCATGTTCCCGCTGTTGTGCGCTGCCTGGTTGGTGTACGCAGCGGCTGCTGCCAGCCTTGGACTATGGTTCTCAGTGGTTTCGCGGTCTTCGCTCCGGGCCATATTGTCGACGTTGTTCGCCGGCCTCGGGATTTCCTGCGGTCACTGGATTATCTGGATGTGCTGCGTGCCCACTTTTGCCGCCAGCCCCGGGCCCCGCGGTGCGTGGGAGGAGGCAATTTCTACCTTTGCACAAATGGAGATGGGCATTACCCCACCGGTGGTGTTATCGTTGCTGCCGTTCCGGACCGAAGAACTGCTCGACCACATGGACCGAAGCTGGGCACCCATCAAATTGGTTATTTTCTGCATGGGCGGCGCGTTTTGCTGGTGCATCTTCGCCTGGGTTGTTTGGCAAGCAACGAACGAGCGGTTCAAGCGCCTCACCTTCCGCGGCCCGCAAACGAAGGCCGAGCGCAACCCCATGGCCCGCGTCCGCACCTACGCGCAGGAAATCTGAGGCACCGCGGGCAGCGCCGCGCAGAGATTTATGCCACGACCGCACCTCCTTTTCGTAACCGGCAAGCTCGCAGAGCCAGCTCTCCAGCGAACCCTGGCCGAAATGGCACCCCAGGTCGATTTCGACTACTCGGTCGCTGTCTTGCCGATCACCGTGGCCGCACTGGCCACGACTCCTTGGATCGATCGACACCTCCAGGTGGCGACCGGCGTCGATCGCATCATCCTGCCTGGCCTCTGCGCCGGCGACCTTACCGCAGTCAACGGCGGCGGAGCGACGGTGCAACGCGGGCCAAACGATTTGCGCGACTTGCCGGAGTTTTTCGACGCCGGCAAAAAGCAGCCGGGAGATTACGGCGCATTCGACATCGAAATCCTTGCTGAGATCAATCACGCCCCGCGATTAGCATGGCCAGACATCCTCGCCCTGGCAAGAAAGTACCGAAAGGACGGTGCAGACATAATCGACCTCGGTTGTGACCCCGGCAGCACGTGGGCCAGCGTCGGCGACGTGGTGGCAATGTTACGCGATCACGGGCTGCGCGTTTCCATCGACAGCTTCAACACGGAGGAAGTGGAATGTGCGGTCCGGGCCGGCGCGGAATTAGTGCTGAGCGTCAACGGCACTAACCTGGCAGCGGCCCGTTCCTGGGGCTGTGAGGTTGTCGCACTACCGGATGACCTGGCCACGCTCGGCGGCCTGGACCTTACGGTTGATCAACTGGCCGCGTGGAATGTTCCCTTTCGCATTGACCCGGTCATCGAGCCCATAGGGTTAGGATTCGCGGCATCTCTGGGCCGCTACCTGGAGGTCCGACGGCGTTATCCCGACGCTGCAATGATGATGGGAGTTGGCAACCTGACCGAGCTCACCGACGTGGACTCGGCGGGGATCAACGTGATGCTGCTCGGTTTTTGTCAGGAAGTCGGCATCCGTAGCGTACTGACTACCGAGGTGATCAACTGGTGCCGCAGTTGTGTGCGCGAATTGGACCTTGGTCGTCGCCTCGTTTACCATGCTTGCAACCGGCGCGTGTTGCCCAAGCACCTGGAACCGGACTTGCTTCTGCTGCGCGACCCCCGCCTGCGCGTCCATGGACCCCAGACGCTTGCCGACCTGGCATCGCGCATCACGGATCGTAATTATCGTCTGTTTGCCGAGCGCGGCGTTTTGCACGTTCTAAACCGAGATGTCTTCCTGACGGGAACGGACCCCTTTGCACTTTTCGACCAGATGCAACAGCACGATGCGATCGACCCGGCACATGCCTTTTACCTCGGTTATGAGATGGCAAAAGCAATGACCGCGCTGACGCTGGGTAAGAATTACACACAGGACGAGGCCTTGCACTGGGGGTTCCTGACCGTGCCAGAACAAAGCCACCGCGATAAAATGAAGGGCGAGAATGAACCGTAGAGGAGGACCGCGTGGCGGAGAAACTGGTCGAAGAGCTGCCCGCTTCCCTCGATGCCTGGGAAGCCTGCCGGCGACTGGCCGATCTGCCACACCTGCTGTTTCTCGACAGCGCATCGGTTTTGCCGGCGCTCGGGCGTTACTCTTTCCTCACCGCTGACCCTTTCGCCTGGCTCAGCGCACGTCACGGAAAAATCGACCTGGATGGTCGACGACTTCCTGCTTCCGATCCATTTGCGATCCTGGCCGAGTTGCTCGCGCAGTGGCAAGAGCAAGCCTTGCCCGACCTGCCGCCGTTTCAAGGCGGCGCGGCCGGCCTGTTCGGTTACGACCTCTGCCATCATCTGGAGCATCTTCCGCGGCACCGGGTCGACGAATTCGCCGCACCGGACCTCGCGATTGGTCTTTATGACTGGGTCCTAGGTTTTGACCACCTTCGCCAACGTTCCTGGATCGTTTCGACGGGCTTTCCCGATATGGAGCCAAGCCGTCGGCGCGACCATGCGGCGCGGCGCCTGCGCCAAGTCCGGGCCAAACTCTCTCGGCCGCCGCGCGATTGGCCGACCGTGCCCAAGCGGCCTGAGGTTCGGCCGTCGTGCGCCTTTCCCGTGCCGTCGCTACCTGGCTTGATCAGCAATTTTTCCGAGCCGGGGTATTTGGCCACGGTTCGGCGGGTGATCGAATACGTGTATGCCGGTGATTGTTTCCAGGTCAACCTGGCGCAGCGGTTGCTGCACCCAGCGACCTTGCCACCGCTGGAGTTGTACGCGCGGCTGCGCGAGCGGAATCCAGCACCGTTTGCGGGCTACTTCGATCTGGGTGATTTCGCTATCGCAAGCGCATCGCCCGAAAGGTTCGTGCGCGTCGCCAACGGCGTCGTGGAAACGCGACCGATCAAGGGTACGCGGCCTCGCGGCGCAACGCCGGAGGAGGATCGGCGATTAAGCGAGGAACTAGCTAGCTCCGCCAAGGATCGGGCCGAAAATGTGATGATCATTGACCTTTTGCGCAACGATCTGGGCCGCGTGTGCGCCTATGGATCCGTGGCGGTATCGGCGGTCTGTCGGCTGGAAACATACCAGGCCGTGCATCATCTCGTTTCGGAAGTCCAGGGACGGTTGCGACCGGGGTTGGGCCCCGTGGATTTGTTGCGGGCGGCGTTTCCGGGTGGATCGGTGACAGGCGCACCGAAGGTGCGGGCAATGGAAATCATCGCGGAATTGGAACCGACCGCGCGTGGTCCTTATTGCGGAAGTCTCGGTTACCTCGGCTTCGATGGCTCCATGGACATGAACATCCTCATCCGCACTTTCACAGCGGGCGGAGGATGGTTCCAATTCCCTGTTGGCGGCGGCATCGTGGCCGACTCGACGCCGAAGGGCGAGTACGAGGAGACCCTGCACAAGGCGGCAGGGTTGGCCGGTGCACTGAAATGATGATGGCCGGGTAGCACGCTCTGAGCGAATGCGAAGGGCGTGGGTGCTCATCACGCCCTTCGCATTCGCTCAGAGCGTGCCACCCGTGCCACCCACCCCCCACCGCACCAATTTCTGCAAACATCGCGAAACAATGACTCCTATCACTCAATCATGCTTTTGATCTGCGCCGTCTTGCGCATCTCCATTAGGATCGCCTCGTCCAGCTCATCCGAGTACATCATGCGGACTTTTTCTTTGACCGCCGAAAACTCGGATGGCTTGCCCGGTTTGCGGTCGGTGACTTTGATCAGGTGCAGGCCAAAACTGGTCTGCACCACATCGCTGACCTCCCCGACTTTCAACGCGAATGCAGCCTTCGCGAACGGCTCATCGACAACACCCTTGCGCGGGATGCAACCGATCTGGCCGCCGCGCGGGGCACTTTCGCACTGGGAATAGGATTTCGCGGCCGTTGCAAAGTCTGTTTTTCCTTCCGCAATGTCCTTGCGAATTGCCTGCAGGTCCTGGCGCGCCTTTGCAATGTCTTGCTCCGTGGCATCGGGAGGCAGCCGCTTCACGATGTGGCTCGTTTCAACCATGACGCCGTCGAAATAGTCTTTATTCGCAGCGAAGTATTTCTGCAACACTTCGTCGGTGCCGACGGCATTGCAGTAGGCAGTCCACTGCAATTGATAGCCGATCGACGTCCTCAGACTCTCGGGAGTCTCGCCCGTGAGCTTGAAGAAGTCTTCGATGTTCTTGCCTTGCGACTTCAGCATGTCGGTCATTTCCGTCATCTTCTTGTCGATATCGCCCTTGGACACGGGCTTCGACACCTTGTGCAAGAATTGGTGCCGGAGAACGTCGTCGATGATGGTGGCCAATGCGATCCTACGGACGGCAAGCTTGTCCTTTTCGGTCATCGCCATGACTTCCGGCGGCTGCCGTTTCAGGACGTTTTCCAGCTCCACCATCGTAATTTCGTCGCCGTTTACGACAGCGGCTACCTTGCCCGCGACCGCCTTCGGCGCCGTGCCGGCCGGCGGGACCTGGCCCGGCGGGGGCGACGTTTGCCCCTGGGCCGCGGCATTAGCCGCTACACAGCCCAGAATCGCGGCCCCAGCCAGGCTTCTCACTGTCCATGTGCGCGCACCCATATCCACCTCCTGTTTTGCCCGGATTGGCGAGAACGATCCTAATTGAAACGATTTGTCGAGAAGCGGCCTTATAGCGAGGATGCTCGCGCGGCGGAAGAGCACTTTGGTGCGGATTGCGGGTCGACTAAACCGGACGCCGTAAGCGAGGAAATCATACTCCCTCGCTTACGGGCGGAAAAGCACTTTGGTCAAACATCCTCACCAGCTTTGGGTGCCATGCCCACGGCTTTGCGTGGGCATGGTTTGAAGACATGCCCACGCAAAGCCGTGGGCATGGCACCCGCCACTCAGTTAACGCTTGGAAGTCTTGGCGGGGGCAGGTTCGCCACAGCCGCAAGCCACCGGCGTGTTGTTCATCATCACGCAGCAGGTGCAGCCCGAGGTGAGCATGGTAGTCAGGCAGTCACAATACGCCTGAATCATCTCGCAGCACTTGGCGTCGCCGCTGGTGCAGGTGAAGCAAACGCCCGTCTCGGTCATTTCACATTTGCAATGACCCATCGTCAACGTGCACGTGCAAACGGTCATCCCGTTGTAGGTCACGCAACACCCACACATACCGCCCGCCAGCATGGTGCAAAGGTTTTGCATCATGCTGCAGGCCATTGCATCGTCGCAGGCGCAGGTGATCTTCATGCCGCCGGTGCACTTCTCGAACTTCATGGTGCAGCGGGGCACCATCACATAATTTGGGCTGGCGGTGGTCGTGCCGCTCGCTCCCATGGCAGGCGAAGCCATTCCCGGCATGCCCATGCCAGGGATCCCCATTCCCGAACGCTCCATCATCATCGTACCGTTCATGGTCCACACTCCTTCGTTGCCATCAGCTCTCGAAGAAATCGAAAGCCCTGTAGAAGTACGGGCCCGTCCGTCGGGCCATTTCTCCTGAGGGGAGATTATAGACCGCGCAAAGTGCCGATTTCAACGAATTTACGCAAGAATCTGGCCGGTGAAACTCACGAAGCCTCCAATTCCCGCGGCAGGGGACGAGATGCGCGACGATACTTCTTCTAGGAGGACGCCATGAATTACGACCTTTCATCGCCGCCGATCGTTGCCCGACGCTTGCCGCTCCCTTCCCCCGACGCATTCTTTCATTGCCCCTTATGGACGTCTCATGCAGAGTGGGCGTGGCAGGAGCGACTCTATCACTGGGCATTAAACGAGGCCCGTGCGGTGGCAAGCCAGTCGTTGCCGGAAAGGGATCTGCTAGGAGCGTGGAATTGATGTCGATCGGAATGCGATTACTTGGGAGCAGACTTAGCAGCCGCTTCGGGCTCACGTCCAACGGGTTCAGCGGACCCCAATGCGGGGCTGGAATGGGTCTCGTCGACAGCGATCGACTGGCCGTGATCTGCATTCACGTCGGCTTTCGTTTCCAAAGCCGATCCAAGCGTAACTACACCAGCATCTGCGATGCTCGGCAATTTTTCGGCAACCTCCTGTTGCAAATGCACTTCAAACACCAGGGGGCCGACTTGCAAATGATCGCCCTCGTCCAGTGACCGCTCACCTAGCACCAGGGAGCCGTTGACAAGGGTACCGTTGCGGCTACCCAAGTCGCGGACGAATGCGCCGTCGCCTGTGACGCGCAAGATGCAATGCTGTCGGCTGACCCAGTCGCTTTCCGGCCGGACGTGGCACTCCGGCCCACGACCGAAGAAATAATCTCCGGAGGGAAATATCAGACTCTTCCCGGAAGGCCGTCCCTGGATCACAAGTAACTTCACGGTCATATCTGCTTTCGCGCCCTCGAAAACCAAACGGACCATCTCCGTCGACGAGCTGTCGAGAAGCCTTGGTCGTACCTCGTAATCACGAACGCTGCTTTGATTTGAACATTCTCATCCAGGAAATGTCCATTCGCAACTACGAAATTTCATTTTGCTTTGTTTATTTTTTCACCGCGGCCACCATCTGTCCAATTTGCCCTTCACCCCGAAATCGCCCCGTACTCGCACGCAGGCTAGTCGCGCGCCGCTTGCCTCCGCTATCATGAAAGAGAGGCCCATGAATCGGACCGTTTTTCCAACCTCGGACGAGGGAACGCCATGTCTCTTCCAAACTTAAGTTTTTTCCGGCTTGTTCTGGTCTTACTGACAGCAAGCATTATCGGGTTGGCGACGGCGCCACGGCAACCGGCCCAGGCGGCGGATGCGCCCAAGGGGTTCGACCCAGCTACGGTAAAGGCCGCTGCTGCCCTTTACGACGACGTCCGCGTCGAAACACTGGAAAACGGTCTGAAGATCTACATGAAGCCCGTTCCCAGTTCCCCGGTCGTAACCACAATGGTCGCTTACAAGGTTGGCTCGTCCGACGAGGAGTTGGACCAAACCGGACTGTCGCACTACCTTGAACACCTCATGTTCAAGGGCACCGACACGATCAAGCCGGGCGACATTGACCACATGACCCTACAAAACGGGGGGGCCAACAACGCCTATACCACCGAAGACTTTACCGTCTATCACTTCGATTTCGCCTCCGATCGTTGGGAGGCCGCCCTGGAAATCGAGGCGGATCGGATGCAGCATCTCCGCATCGACGAGAAACACGAATTCAACGAGGAAAAAGGCGCGGTTATCAACGAGCTGATGCGCAATGAGGACGAGCCGTGGGATCTCGAGCAGAAGGCGATTTTGCCGCTCCTTTTTGGCAAGAAAACTCCGTACGGCCATCCCGTGATTGGCGAGCGCGAACATGTCAAATCTGCCACGGCAGAGATCATCAAGGCCCATTACGACAAATGGTATCATCCGAACAACGCCTCGCTCATCATTGCCGGCGGCTTCGATCCCGACAAGGCGATGGCGACCGTCAAGAAACTCTTCGGACCCATCCCCAAGGCCAAGCTGCCGGACCGCAAGTCCGCGGACCGGGTTGCGCGCGCTAAACCAGTCGTCTTCGACATGGAGTCGAAGTTCGAAATGCCGCGCCTGCTGATGGGCTACAACACGGTCCCGAGCGCCAATCCCGATAGCGCCGCTCTGGCGGTGCTGGAAAGCGTGCTGAGCGGCGGCAAGACGAGCAGGCTTTTCAAGACGATCGTGGAGGGCGAATTGGGCGCGGCCGTGAGTGCCGGCAACTCCGCGGGCCGATACCCGGGCTGGTTCGCTTTTCAGGTGGACATCCTGAAGGACAAGGACCGCAACCAGGTCGAAAAGGTGTTGCTTGCTGAGATCAAAAAGCTGCAAGACGAGCCCGTCAGTCCCGCCGAGTTGCATCGGGCACAGCAGAGCATTTTAGCCAGCACGGTCTTTGCCCGCGAAAGCGCGCACGGCCTCGCCGACGCCATCTCCCAGTCCGTCACGACCAATGACCTCGATTACTTGAAGAAGTATCTGCCCAACATCCTGGCCGTTACCGGCAAGGACGTGCAGCGCGTGGCCAAGGAGTATTTCAACCCCGACTCGCGCGTGGTGGTCTGGTCGATTCCGGGAAAGGGCAAAGGCGGCGAGGCTGACAAAAAGGCAGGCGGCGATAAGCGCAAGGCCCATCGCCGCGTTGCCGAAGGCACAGCCGGCTCGTTCTCCTTGAAGGATGCACAGCGAGTGGAACTGCCCAATGGCCTGGTCCTGCTGCTCTTCGAAAATCACCGAGTTCCTGTCGTCGTCGCCGACGCGGCCGTCAGAGATGTTCACCTGTACGAACCCGATGACAAGTTAGGTGTGGCGAGTTTGACCGGCTTTCTGCTGGACGAGGGCACGACAGCCCACAAAGGGCCGGAGATCGCGGAGTTGATCGAGGACGTCGGCGGCGAACTGAGCGTGGGGGCCAGCGGCGGCTCGGTCAAGGTACTGGCCGGCGACCGCAAGCTCGGATTTGGGCTGCTCTTCGAGTGCCTCTCCAAGAGCAATTTCCCCAAGGAAGCATTTGAACGCGACAAAAACCGATTGTTGTCAAATATCGATGAGTCCGAGAAGCAGGCGGACGCGCTGGCTCGGCGGACGTACATGTCGATGGTCTACGGCAAGCATCCCAATGGACGGCCCTCGAGCGGCACTCACAAAACCGTCGAAAAGCTGACGGCGGTTGACTGCGAGGCGTTTTACAAAAAAGTCTTCGTGCCCAAGAACACAACAGTCGCAATCGTCGGTGATTTTGACAGCAAGCAGGTGATCGAGGAAGTGAAAAGCCTGACCGCCGACTGGAAGGACAACGCCCTTGAGCGGCCACAAACGCCGGCGGTCGAAAAACCGGTGGACTTCACGCAGAAAGTCATTTCGATGCCCGACGCAGCCCAGTTGCACTTTTTCCTGGGCCACGTCGGCGTGAAACGAAACAGTCCGGATTTCTACAAACTTCTGGTGATGGATTACGTGCTGGGCACGGGCCCCGGCTTTACCGATCGACTGTCCTCCCGGATGCGTGATCGCGAGGGCTTGGCCTACACGGTGCGTGGCAACATCACTAGCAGCGCCGACCTGGAACCGGGGGTTTTCACCTGCTATATCGGCACCGACAATGTCAACTTCGACCGCGTGAAAAAGGAGTTTTTGGAGGAGTTGAACCGCATCCGCGACGAAAAACCGAAGGACGACGAAGTTGAGGACGCGAAGAAATTCCTGCTGGGCAATCTAGCTTTCCACTTTACGACGAACTCCCAGATCGCCGGCCAGCTCCTCTACGTTGAGCGCAATCGCCTCGGTTTCGATTATCTGGAAGCGTACCGCAAGGGCGTGGCCGCGGTGACGGCGGAGGACGTGCAGTCCGTGGCGAAAAAGTACATCGATCCCAAGCGCATGGTGCTCGTCGCCGCCGGAGCCGTCGACGCCCAGGGCAAGCCCGTGGGCAAAGCCCCGCCGCCGAAAGCCGACAAATGAGCGTGGGGCGTGGAGCGTGAGGCGAGAGCATCACAGCGCTGTGGCCGGTCTCCGACCGAGACACGGGCCCCGACCGAAGGTCTCCATCCCTCACTACGGCAAAATTGGCACACCCGTGGCCAAAACCGAGATGCGTCGGAAAATGCAGGAGACCTTCGGTCGGGGCCCGTGTCTCGGTCGGAGACCGGCCACAGCGCTGTGATGCTCTCGCCTCACGCTCCACGCCTCACGGTCCATGCCTCACGCCTCTCACTTGCGGGTCGCGCCGAGTTTGTCGGTAATGGCGTCGTTGATTTCAGTGATGGTTTTTTGGTTTAGTTCGTTTTTGGCAACGGCGAAGACCGCAACGATTTGCAGTTTCTTGAACAAGACGACGGTCACCAGCTTGCTATCGTCGAGGCCGTATTTCTTGAGGTCGTTTTTGTCATCGAGTACGAGGACGACGTGCTTCAGCTTCGGCTCGGCATTGGCGAAGTCTTTGAGCTGTTTCTCGAATGCTTCGCGCAGGTCGTCATTCTTGGCGTTGGCCTCCGGCGTGCCAATCGAACCGGTGATGTCGGTCAGATCGTCGGAGGTGAAGACCGCATGGCAATTGAGCCGCACGCGCGTGTAGTTCTTTTCGATCCGGTCATCGATAGTCGTGAGCAGCGGCCGGACGGCGGCGAGGGCATCGGGAGCGTTGAAATTGCGGACAAACACGAGAATGCCGTTCTCGAAGTTGTGTTCGGTGACCTGGCAATGGTATTTGCCGGCATGCGCCCCGGTGACGTTGTAGGGGTGAAAGGGGCCAGGCAAGTCTTTGCCAACTTGCAGCGGGCTGGAGTCGGTCTTGGCTTGGTCGGCGGCCAAGCACAACAACGGCATCAGAAGCACGACTTGCATGGCGTATCGGGCCATATTTGCTTTCCTTATCTAAAGTCTTGAGCTGAATCGCTAATCGGTCATCTTGCCTTATATCAGCATGACCCGCGGTAGTCTGCTAGTCAACGGCGCATGGGCGGATAACCGAAAGGGCAGGTACCCACCGCGGTGGAATGCGACGAGTGACCGCAATTTACGCTAGTGCGACGCGGGCTTTGCGCGGACGGAGACTTCCATGAATCGAAATGCCCAGGTTTGTTTGGTGGTCCTCCTGGCCGGTTGTTCGTTGGGCAAAATCGATTCGAGACCTGCAATATCGTCTTCGGACGAAAAGCCTGTTGCAGCCGAGCCCACGCCGCAGGAAGTCTTCGAGAAACGCATTCTCCCGATCTTCAAGTCGCCTGACCCGTCGAGCTGCGTGGAGTGCCACCTGGCAGGCGTGGATCTGAAAAACTACATTCTTCCCTCCCACGAGCAGACTTTTGTCTCGCTCCGCGACCAGGGCCTTATCGACCTCGAGAGGCCGGAGAATTCCAAGATCCTTGCACTAATCCAGATGGGTGAGGGCGACAAAAGCGGAGCCGCCTTGATTCACCAAAAAACTCGCGAGGCTGAGTATGACGCATTCGCGGATTGGGTCAAAAGGAGTGCCGGCGACCCCCGTTTGAGGGATCTGCCCAAGTTGGACCGCGCCGAACTTGCTGGGCCGAAACGTCCAGCGGAGGTGATTCGCCACGCCCGGCAAGATCGTCTTGTGGCGGCGTTCACAAACACAATCTGGTCGATGCGCTTCCGGTGCATGGGATGCCACACCGAGGGCAAGGCCGAAAACAAGAAGCTGGTAGCGAAACATGGCGAGCGGGTTGCCTGGTTCAAAGCCGAAGGCCCGGAGGCCACGCTCGCCTATCTTCGCTCCAGCAACCTGATCGACGTGGACCAACCGGAGATGAGCCTGCTCCTCCGCAAGCCACTCAACGACGTCAAACACGGCGGCGGCATAAAGATCTTGCCCGGCGACGAGGGTTACAAGTTGATACGCGGTTTCCTGGACGACTACGCCCGGATTGTGAAAGATCAGTACAACGACGCGGCATCGGTACCGACGGCTGGTACCAATCAATCACGATTTGGTTCGGACATGTGGCTCAAGCTGGCTGACACACCGGACGCGTGGGGCGACAAGCTTCTCCAGGTCAGGGTCTACGCCTGGGATGCCGGGAAGTCGAGCTGGGAGACCGAGCCCATTGCCACGTCAGACCGCGCGGTTTGGGGTAAGGGAAGACTCTGGCAACACAACCTGACGCTTCTGGCCGCCAGCGATTCCCAACGCGCGATGGCCTGGGCCAGGGCGGCCCAGCCGTCGCTCCCGCGCGGCCGATATTTGCTCAAGGTCCACGTCGATCAAAGCGGTCGATTGGCAAAGGACTGGACGGCTACCTTGGGCGAGGACGATTATGCCGGAATGGCTGAAATCGAATCCTCATGGCCGGAGGGATATGGAAAGATGACCACAGTCGATGCCGCCAAGGTACGGAAGTGAGGGCGTACCGGCGACAATGCGAAGCAGCTAACCACGGAGCCGCAGAGAGCGAACACAAAATCCTTGCATCCCAAGCGTTTCTGTCCACTGTGGCTCTGTGGTTAGGTGCATTCAAGGTGCCGCGAGTAGGTCATCGATGACCGGACGTGCGACATCTGCCAGCAGGTCGCGGTACATGCGGAAGGGATCGTTGAACACCGCGACGGAAAGCTTGCCGTCGAGCCGCAGGGTGCCGAGTAAGTTTAAGGCCTTATCTTCGTCCCAGAGCCCTTCTGCATACACGATCCGCCGGCCTTCGCCTCTCGTTTCGCCGAACAGCCGGGCAAAGTATTGCACGACGGCGTTATCGACGCGCGGTGTCTGCATACCCTGAATGACCACGGTGAGCGCGCCCCATTCCTCAGCCGTCATATCCTTCTTCCACGCCATGACCTGGCGATGCGTGGCGACCAACTGCGCCCGGGCCGATGCCGCCGCGTTGGCCAGCGCGTCCGGCCGCGAGGCCCGGCAGAACTTGGTCAGATCGACGGCAGAAACCTGTCCGTCCTTGAGCACGGCGTCGATGAACGCGAGACCGCGCTCAATGATCCGCTTCTGCCGGGCCAGTGTTTCGGGGTCAAAGCCACACGTTTCTGTCGCCGGCGCTGCGGCTGCAAGGCTATTGCGGTATTCTTTCAGCGTCTTGACTCGTTCCTCGCCAAGGGGCTTGCCGGGCCCGTGAGCCAGGTGGCCGAACAAGGCGAGCATGGAATGAGCGACACACTTCAAGGCGTGATATTCCGGCGGAATCACCGTCACCACCACCCGCTTGCCGTTCTTCCGCAGGATCAAGTCGTCGCCCGACACTATGATCACGGCTGGGATCGTGGAGAGTTCCAGCTCTCGTCCGCCCGCGTACATTTTGCGCGTTGCGCGGTTGAGCGCTTCCAGTTCTTCCGGAACCACGCTCTTCGCGACGACTGGTTGGGGCTCGCTTCCATTCTTCGGTTTGTCGCCTGGCGATTGCCCGTGCGAGCACATCACCAGGAAACCGACCGCCAACATCCCGAGGACAAGCCTTATGCGCATGGTAATACTCCGGTCATATCGATGAGCTGCTGTTTAGAGCGTTCAGAAAGAACGACGAAGGTTGAGTGAGCAACGAATCGGGTGGCACGCTCTGAGCGTAGCGAAGGGCGTGGGAGTCCTTGCAGGAGAATCACGCCCTTCGCTACGCTCAAAACGTGCCACCCAAGCTCACGTCCTATCGCTCTTCATTTCTTTCGAACACTCTTAGTTAGTACGAGGGGAGGCCGGAAGCCTCAGTAAGAATCCAGGCGACCTACGCTACTCGCCTCACTCTGTGCAGGCAAGCGAAAACCCGTCCAACGCAAAAGGGGAAGAGGGAGGCTAGTGGCTCTTGTTGCCCGAACCTTTATCCACTTGCCTGCCTTTTGTTGTTGCGTTTGTCTTTGTCTGGGAGTAAATTTTAGTCGTTGCATACCTGTGGCGGGCAATACCTTCCTCCCTCTTCCCCGCCAGCCGCGCCCCGCCTGCCGGACGAGGTTCGTCGTGCTCCAGCGCTTGTTCACAATTGTTGCCACGCTGTGTTTCTGCCTGGCGGCCAGCTCGGTACGCGCCGAGGAGGCGGATGCCGGGAAATCCTCGCCCTCGTTTCTTAACGATGTGATGCCTTTGTTTACTCGCCTTGGTTGCAACCAGGGTTCGTGCCACGGCAAGGGCAGCGGGCAAAACGGCTTTCGTTTGTCACTCCGCGGCTACGCTCCCGAACAGGATTTCATTTACCTGACGCGCGAATTCCAGGGCCGACGCGTCTGCACGACCAACCCCGAAGAGAGTCTGCTGTTGCGCAAACCCGCGGGACGGGCGGCGCACGAGGGCGGCAAACTTTTCGACGCCGATAGCCGGGAATATCACGTGCTGCTGGACTGGATCAAGGCCGGCGCGCCGGGTCCAAGAAAGACGGATCCCGAGATACGTCGCCTCGAAGTGCTGCCCGCCCAGCGAACACTGCGGCCGGGAGACGAGATGGATTTGCTTGTTCGTGCCGAATACACCGACGGCAGCCACCGCGACGTGACCTGGTTGTCACGGTTCGACTCCAATGACGCCGGCACGGCCTCCGTGGACGCGTGGGGTAAAGTTCGCGTTAACCGCCATGGGGAAACGTCGCTGCGCGTCAGCTTCCAGGGACTCGTCGCCGTGGCGCTGGTGACCGCACCCTACGACCAGCAGGTTGAGCCGACCCTCTTCCGATCGCGCAATAACTTCATCGACGAGCACGTTTTCAACAAGCTCGAGGCACTGCATATCGAGCCTTCGGACCTGTGCTCCGATGCCGAGTTCCTACGGCGTGCGACGCTCGATGCCATTGGGTTGTTGCCCACACCCAACGAAGTGCGAGCTTTTCTCAGCGACCAGCGAGCCGACAAACGCGAGCGCTTGATCGATTCGCTGCTCGAACGACCGGAATTTGTCGACTACTGGGCGCTGCAATGGGGCGACTTGTTGCAAAACCGCAAGGAGCGCGACCACGATGTTCGCGGCACCAAGGGCGTGCGTTCCTTCCACGAATGGATCCGCAAGCAGGTGGCGGCCAACCGGCCCTGGGACAAGCTGGCCCGCGACGTCATTACCGCCAGGGGATCCGCAACGGAAAACCCCGCGGTCGGCTACTATGTCGTCACCGTCGGCGAAAACCAGGAGGCCCAGCGCTCGGAGGTCGTCGCTTCCGTTGCTCAGGCGTTCCTCGGCACGCGTGTCGGCTGCGCCCAGTGCCACAATCACCCGCTCGAGAAGTACACCCAGGACGATTACTACCACTTCGCAGGCTTCTTTTCGCTGGTCAAGCTGGACCGAAAGGAACCAAAGGCCGGCCCGACAACGCTGCTCATCGCCGGGCCCGATCGCAAGCCGAACAAGGGCCCGGTGGGAGTGGTGCAGCCGCGAACCGGCTTGTTTCTCAAGCCACAGCCGCTCGATCGCACCGTGCTGGACATCAAACCGACTGACGACCCGAGGGTACAGCTCGCGGACTGGATGACCGACCCGAAAAACGAGTACTTCAGCGGCGCGATGGTCAATCGCCTGTGGAAACATTTCCTCGGCGAAGGCCTGGTCGAGCCGGTGGACGATTTGCGGGCCAGCAATCCGCCGACCAATCCGGACTTGTGGCGAGCATTAAACAAGGAGTTCGTTGGTCGCAAATTTGACCTCAAACACCTGATGCGTGTCATTCTGAATTCGCGGACCTACCAGTTGACTTCAGCGACACGACCGGGAAACAAGCTGGAAACCCGCTTTTATTCGCACTATTACGCCCGTCGGCTGCCGGCCGAGGTGCTGGCGGACGCCATTAGCCAAAGCACCGGCGGACCGGACGAGTTTGCGGGCTACCCGCTAGGCACCAGAGCCGGCCAGCTTCCGGACCCCACGCTGAAGTCGTATTTCCTGACGCTGTTTGGCCGCTCCGAGCGCGTGACGGCATGTGCGTGCGAGCGCAACGGCGATGTCACAATGCCGCAGCTGCTTCACCTCCAGAATGGCGATAGCGTGGTTAACAAAATTCGAGCCAACGATGGCCGGCTGACGAAACTATTGAAGGACAACAAAACACCCGACGCGGTTATCGAGGAATTGTACCTGGCGACGCTATCGCAGCTGCCTCCGGATTCGGTCCGCAGATTAGTCCATCAGCA
>Ga0206872_10053_pt1 | contig 36679 bp, 34 predicted proteins | sample Alteio_BWOrgCont_34_FD_152906 | JGI IMG/M metagenome (GOLD analysis project Ga0206872, IMG submission 152906) | Enriched cells from forest soil in Barre Woods Harvard Forest LTER site, Petersham, Massachusetts, United States -... | ecosystem: Environmental > Terrestrial > Soil > Temperate forest >... | reverse complement strand
TGCCAGCAGCTTGCGTACCTGGTTGACGCTTAGCGCATCGGCCGAGATTTTTTTCTGTCCGATTGCTTGCAAGAGCTGCTTGCTCCAAATGGGCCGCTGCGTCAACAACTCGATGGCGCGCGGTTGGACCTCGGGCTCCATTTTGGGGTAAGCCGCCAGCGCGATTTCCGCAACCTTTGGATCTTCCGAACGTCCTAGCGCGGTGAGGACCTGGCCGCGGAATTGCAGCGAACCGGCCTTGGGATCGGTCAGGAGCGGCGCCACCACCGCTAGCGCAGTGGGGTCCTTTATGGCGACGAGGGCGTCGAGGATTTTCAGACGGCGCGCCTCGGGCTGACCTGCCGTGGCCAGCAAGCTGCGGACAATCTCGGTCCCGTTTGGATCTTTCCAACTGGCCGCGAGTAATGCAGCCTCGAAATAGAGGGGCTCCTCAGGTTTGGCCAGGCGCTCGCGCAGGATCGGCTCAAACGCTTTCTTAACTGCTTCCAGCTTGTCGTCGCGGATTTCGCCCGTCTGCGCCATGGTGGCCAACGTCGACAGACATTGCCGGGCCGCATCGGAGCTCTTGGCTGCGACGATGGAATACAGCCGAGCCACAAGCGGCGGATCGAATTGTCTACGTCCAAGGATTCGATCGACGGTCCGCGGCAGCAAGCCCGCTACGTTCGGGGTTTGAGTCAAGTCCATCTTCTGGATGATCGCCACGAACTCCGTGGCATGATCTTCCAGCAGCGGATGCAGGTTTTGCCAGACGATATGCGGGATCAACTTGTCGTCGCCGCAATTCTGGAGGACCTCCAGGAGCGTTTGCATTCCGCCCAGGCCGTCAATTTTGCTTGATGCGATGGCGACCTGAAGCTGGACGTCTCGCGCGGGGTCCCTGGCCAGTGCAAGAATCGTCTTACCGACGGCAGTGTCCACCTTGCCGGCGTTGCCCGCGGCGCGGACGGCCCAGGCGCGCAGGGACGGATCCTGATTAGCCAATAGTTTCTGTTGAAAATCAGCTTCGAGCGGGCCGGTGCCGACAAGGGACCACAGAGCGTGCAGCCGCGTTTTGTGCGCTTCCTTGTCGTCCAGCACGACCTTTTCGAGCTTGGTCCGCAGCTCCGGCGCAGCCCGCTCGACCAAGACGCGCTGGGCCGTTTCCCGGAAATAGATATTGGGACTCCGCAATCTCGCAATCAGGGCGTCGTCACTCTCCTTGGCCAAATCAAATTTGACTGCCGGCGTAGTATCTTTGTAACGCACCCGGTAGAGCCTGCCCCGTTCGCGGTCGATCCCGTTGGGATCGCGATTGGCGTCCTGGTAGCAGTGATAGCGATCGTACCAGTCGAGGATGTACATGCAGCCGTCGGGCCCGACCTTTTGCGAGACGGGCATGAACCAAGCGTCGTTGGCCGTCAGGAAGTCGGGCTCGGCCGTTGCGAAATAAGTTGACCCGTCGCGCCGCAGCTTATCGACGTTGATGCATCCGCCGTGGATATTCCCCATGTAAAGCTTGTCGCGATACTCGGGCGGATAGGCGTCGCTATCGAAATACAGGATACCGCAATACGCCGCCTTCTGATGGCGATGGCGGACGATCGAGCCGATGTGCCAGGTGAAAGGCGGGTAGGGTCCGCCCTGGCGGAGGTAATACCCCGTCTCCGTCAAATGCCACAAGTGGTCGATGACGCAGGCGCTCAAAAACGCGCTGCCTTCGGGGTCCCAGGCGATGCCCCAGGGATTGCTTGTCCCCTCGGCGAACAACTGGAACTTGCGAGTGCGCGGGTCGATGCGGAACAGGGCACAGGTGAAATCGAACTGGTTGCCGTCCTGCCGAACATGGGCCGGATTGAAGACGCCATTGAGGCCGTAAAGGTAGCCGTCCGGGCCCCATGTCAGTGAATTCGGCAGTTCGTGCGTGTCGTCTCGGCCGAAGCCGGTGACCACGACTTCGGGTTTACCAACGGCCTTGCCGTCGGGACCTTCCTTGTAGAAGAGGATGTCTGGCGAATTGGCGACCCAGACGCCGCCATGGCCGACCGCGATGCCGGATGGGATGTTCAATCCGTCGGCGAAAATCGTGATCTTGTCGTAATGACCATTGCCCGTGGTGTCTTCGAGCACCTTGATGCGGTCGCGGCCTGGACCGGGGCTTTGCCGGGGGTATTCGAGGCTCTCGGTGATCCAGATGCGGCCCCGCTCGTCGAAAGTCATGGCCACCGGATTGACGATGTCCGGCTCGGCCGCGACCAGCTCGACGGTGAAGCCATCGGGCACCTTCATTTTCTTGATCGCCTCGGCGGGGGTCAGTGCCGGGCCGGGCAGCTGATCCTGGCCGTGGGGTGGTCTTTCCTTCGGTTGCTCCTCGCGAACTTGGCGGGGAGCGCTCTCCTCTCCCCTTTTACTTGGGAGGAGAGGCGGGAGAATACGATCCGCCTGCGTAGCCGGTAGGAGCCATGCGGTCAGGGCCACTGTCAACAGTGCCAGGGTCCCGGCCGAGATTAGGGTTTTTCCACGCATCACAGCGGCTCCCTTGATTTGGTTGGATTCGTCATGGCGGACCAGCACTCTGCTTCTTTTGAAGGGCGCGAAGCAGAGACACCACAGCGGCATCGTAAAGCAAAGTTTACAAAATTGCGAATGGTTGCAAACGACCTACAACAGCCAAATTAACGTTGGCGCCGTGGTGAAACAAGCTAACGGAGCTGTTTTTGCCGTGAAAACAGCAGGTAACGGGACAAGCGAGCCAATGTTGCCAATCGTCGCTGTGAAAGCGGCAATGACGGCACGACGTTTGCAGATTAGCAAAGGACTCGCAGCCCACCCGATCATCATCAGAGGACAAGGAAATGAATTCGGCCGCCGCCCGGGAACTGTCTGCGCCCACGACCGTGGATGACAAGCCCAAATCACCACCCGCGCGACGTGAGTTACTCTCCCGACACCAGCGCTGGCGAACGACGGGCCTTCAACCGGGTCCGGACGCAGCCCAATCTCGACTTGAGGGAACCTGGTACGGCGCCTGCAAGATGGCGTTGGAGTGGGTTTTTGCCGCGGTCCTGCTCGTGGCCGCCGCCCCGGTCATTATTGTGGCTGGCATTCTGACACGGCTGACTTCACGCGGACCGATGTTTTACTCTCAGATCCGCGTGGGCCGGAATGGCAAATTGTTCACGATCTACAAGATTCGCACCATGGTGAACAATTGCGAAAAGCAAAGCGGCGCCAAGTGGGCGACGGCGGATGACCCGCGTATCACGTGGCTGGGTAAGGCCCTGCGCAAAACGCATCTTGATGAATTGCCGCAGCTCATCAATGTGCTCCGTTGCGACATGGGCCTTGTGGGGCCGCGGCCGGAACGTCCGGAGTTCATGCCGGCCCTGGAGCGAGCCGTCCCGCATTACCGCGACCGGCTCCTCGTGCGGCCGGGTGTGACCGGCCTGGCCCAGGTTCAACTCCCCGCCGACACCGATATGGAAAGTGTCCGTCGAAAGCTGGCTTATGATCTTTACTACATCACCCACACTGGCTTTTGGCTCGACGTCCGTCTCATCTTGTGCACGGCCATCCATATGGTGGGAGTCCCCTATCACACCATTGGTCGTGTCTTTCGTCTTCCAGGTCGGGAGACGGTGGAGCACGCTTATAGCAAACGCGTGGTTGGGGCAGCTGAATCGCAGCGGCTGCTCGAAACCGTAGCTCTGCAGAGCGCGCCGGCTTAATGACGAGCCGACGGGTTTATCCCGGCGGGAAAAACCATAACGCCGTCCGGCGACGTAACTTCGTTACGTTACCGGACGGCGTTTTGCATTGGGTCGGTTCAACGGTCTGTAGGCGGCAGGGAGTCGCCGGGGTCTTTCTGGGGTATGGGGAGCGTGTCACCGTTTGACTTTGGAGGCACAGGGAGGCCGTCCGATGTCCGCGGCTGGATTGGCTGGCCGGGTGGCATGGTCACGGCAGGCGGCAGCAATGGGGCGGCAATAAACTGCGCGGGTCCATTGCCGCAGCTCAATGGCGGCGTCCAGGGGCGCCAGCACGTCGGATTGTAGCCGTAGCCCTGGAGATCGCAGGGATTGCAAATTGGATTGCCGCAGGTGCATTTGAATTTGATCTTGGGCGGTTTCGGCGTGCAATGGATCAACGGCGGTGGGCAGGGCCCGCTGCAGCACGTGCCGTCCTGCGAACAGCAGCCCCCAGTCGTCGCACACGAAGCACAGCCGGCGACATTTCCACCTGTAACATACCCTGTCGCGCCAACCGAGGTTGCGGGGCCGTCAGCCCAGGCAACCGTTGAGCCTTGGACCGTGGCGAAAGCGGCCAACAAAGGCAGTATCAATTCCTTGGTGAAGCGCTGCAACGACATGAGAGCCTCCTTGTGGTCGTTGGAAGTCAAATCTTGTTCGCACCGACAGCGCAGGCAATTGCAGGCAGCACAAGGTGGTGGCTTTGAACGGTGTGCGCGAGCGCAACCGGGGCACATCCGCGTCACGGTCCAGAAATTCGAGATTATTGCGAAATAATCGAGCCTCGTTCATCAACGAGGAGTGGGGCAGGCCGGTCGAGGAAACAGAGCGGAGGGATCACTTAGGGAACCAGGTCGGCGACTTGGCCGCGGCCCCAGTTCCATGTGCTTTTTCCACCAAGTCAGCGGCCGCCGCGATTGAGCGTGTTCGCGGTGGTGGCGATCACCGGCGCGGTTATCGCAGGTGAAGTCGGGTGCTGGCCGCCGACGTTTTGGAAATACTGGTTGTAACTCATGAAACGTGTCGTATGCCCGGTGTCCGTGACGCGACGCGTTGGGTCGGCAATCTCGGCCTGGAGAGCCGCCTGCGTTTGCAAGGTCGTGGTTTGGAGCAATTGGAGCTGGTTTTGCGTTTCCAGCTGGGGCTGCACCAGATTGAAGTAGTTCAACCCAGGAGCGCCTGGCCGAGCCAGGTTCAAGTAAGGGCTAATCGCCGGCGTCCCGTAAGGGTTTGTTTGCGGCCGCACGTAGCCCTGGGCATTCGCTGAAGTTGCCGCAGCGAATGCGATGGCGCTCACCACAAGCCAAGTCACTCGTTTCATGATTTACCTCAAGACCGCACACCCGAAGCCCCCACAGCACCGGTCGCCGGTCTTGCCGCCGGGAATGGATTCGGAGCGCGAAACGGGCCTCTCGTCGATCGCATGCAGCGCTACTGACATTTAGTCCTGTTTTGACTAGGGGTCAAGCAAGCGCGGCTGGGAGGCCAAGCCGTTTCACCGAACCACTCCTGTTTCCACTGGAGTTATCGGATCGCCTCCACCGCCCAGAGAGCGGAATCGGTGGCCGTCCCAATCACGCAGCGGTGTTGTTTCGTCACATTCGGCACATCCGTCAGGAGCGGCTCGGCCCCTTTGTTCGATCCGGAAGCGCAATCGACATCCGCTTCCGGATCGGTGTCAGCCGCCGCCTACCGGATGCCGATCGGCACGATGCCAAGGCCGTTGGCGCCGTTGGAGTTGAACGATTGCACCGTCGTCGTCCCCAACAACGTGATGCCAAGGATGCGTTCGATCGGGGAGAAGATCTTGGCCAGGGTATTGTCGAGGGTGATGAACGGATCGGCCATGATGTACACGCGGTCGCCCGGGAAGAGCTGGTAGTTCGTGCCGGTAGCGCCTGCCTCCGTGACGACCTCCCAATCCACCGGCAAGATCTGGTAGCAACACTTCTCTGCGGGGGCGGGCCGCGCGACCCAGATCTTTCGCTTGGAAGAAACGGCCGGCAAGCCGCCGATGTTGCTGATGGCGTCGAGCACGTATTCCTTGCCGGTGTAGGGGAAACGATAGATCTGCTGGCCGAAGCCGCCGCCGTCGGCAATTACGTAATACACCTTGCTGTTGTACGCTCCAACACTCAGCGAGACTTCCGGATCCAGCAAGTATTGGGCCAGATGCTGCTCAATGGTGACCTTGGCCTGGCCAATGGTCAAGCCCGTCACATTCACGGTGCCGTATGTACCCAGATTGATGGTGCCGTCCGAGGCGACGAGGTGCTCGCCCCGGATCTGTTGGACACCGCGAAACTGGACTAGCGACACGGAGACCTGGGCGTTTTGCAGACCGAGCTTCTTGAGTTGGGCGCGAATGGCAAGGGCCGCCTGCTCGACGGTTATGCCGACGACGCGGACGGCGCCGTAGGTGTAACCAAGGTTGACAATGCCTTCCGGCGCCACCGCAAACGGCCCGGAAATGGGCTGGTTGGCCGGCGTATCGGTCACCTGAATCAATAGCACGTCAAGCGGCTCTACCTTGTAGGGCGGCTTGGGGATCAGACGCACCGCGTCGATAACCAGGACGTCTGGCGGCTCGATCACGTAAGGTGGCCCAACGGTGGGCGCCAGCTCTCGAGGTATCGGCAGAACCGGGGGCCCGTCGCCGGAGTAAGCCACCGTATCGGCACCTGGCGGCATCTGGCCATGTGGATCGGCGGCTTCCTGCGCCGAGGTGCGGCGAATAAAATCGTCAGGAAGAGATTCGGGCCGGGTCGAACCTGTCAGCATCGAACTGCCGCTGCCCCCTCCGTTGGGTACGAACGCGACTTGAGCCTGACAGCCAATGCTCCCAACGCCGACGCAAACACCCAAGTTCAGGGCGAGGTACAGGCGGCACATGCGCAATTTCTGCATTTCCCCTACTCCGTAATGCAGGGCATGCAATATGCCCTTGGCCTGCCCGCGCGGGCGGCGGCCCGAGACAGCAGCCACGGGTTCCCACCCTGTGCCGCGACCACAGTTAGCTAATGAGCTGAGGAACGCTGGATAACTTTAACCAAACTTGGAGTCAATGCGAATTCTGCTGAGGGGATGCGCAAACTTGCAAGACTCCGCGGGCGAATGCCCACTGGGGGTTCGATTCACCTTCGCTTGCGCGTCAGGCTTGTGCAAGAAACAAGCCTGACGCGCAAGCGAAGGGTTTTCTATTCGGATGAAGAGCTTATTTCGGCTGACCGCCAGGACTGCCGGGCTTGGCGGACGGTTGCTCCGAGCGCTTCACCAGATCCTTGGCCAATTCCTTCCACTGCTCTGCCGCTCGGCCGCGCTTCTCCGGATCCCAGGCAGCATTGTAGGGCGGGATCGTTTTCAAGCCCGTCGAGAGGTGCACGAGATGAAAGTAAGCGAGTTCGCGAATCGCCATTTTGTTGCTCATCAGGTAGTCGGCGAGTGTGACGTAAGTTTCCGGCTGCTGGAGCCGCACTTCGTCGAAGTCATGCAAAAGCGACACGACAATGGCCGACTCGTTGGGCGTGTACTTCTTGTCGAGTAGAATGCCAGATTTGCGATCCTTGATATCGAATAACTGCATGGAGTTTTCGAGGCTCCGGCTTACCCAGCGTGCGAGCACGATGATCGCTACATACCGGTCACGTGCCCGGGCGTCGTCCTTGCCGTCCAGGATGTCGAGGACCGTTGGGATGGCGTCCAAAGCTGCGAGGAATTGAATGCTCAACAACCGCTGCAGCTCAGCGCTATCGTCAGCGGACACGATCTCTTTCAACACCACGTTTACGGCTTTCTTTTCCCCCATTCGGCGGCTGATAGCCTCCAGCGATTCGCGCAACTTGGCGATGTCTTTTCCTGCAGGAATGTCCTTCCCAAAAGCAGGCGACGGGACTTGCTGGGGTAGTGGACCCGTGATTCCTGGGCCGTAGCTATCCCAGCGAAAGAAACCCGGTCCGGGCATCTGAAGGTTCTCGAATTTGTTGTATTGCAGATGCAGTTCAGCCTTGCCTTTGAGAAGTGTCAACACAACGTCGGCGCGTGGCTGCTGGCTTCGCCAATCGACATTGGTCGGCAGCATTTTGAACAGGTCGACGCCGATCTCGGAGTCAGGCTCCGACAGGGTGATGTCCCAGATTTCGGATTCAAACCGCAGACGAACGCGCACCGGGCCTTTGTCCTTGATGTTGGCCAAGAAGATGCGGCCGCGCTCAAGGGTCAGTTCGAGGTCGTAACGGGGGTTGGAGTGGAGAATAGCTGCTGACTCACTGAGTGGGGGAATGCCCGGCGGCAGGAATTCCGGTAGGGTGCCCCACATCTGCAACCGCACGCCGCCCGGCGTCGTGATTTCGCTGGGATAGCCCGGCAAGCTAACGAGCGGATCGGAAGAGTGGACTGGCGAGTTGGGCGACAGCCGTTTCCAGATCTTGTCGTCATTGGAATGTTGCACCAGGATGCTGGGCGTTCCGGCCTTGGGCGATCCCTGGTAGACCGCCACTTCACGCCGCTCAGCGCTTGGTTCGGTTGGCCAGTCCACTACTTTATCGGCGGAGTTGCTGCCTTCCTTTGCAGGCTTATCCTTTCCGACCGGCGTATCTTTTGCAGGCTTGTCCGTGTCCGGTTTGTCAGTCGGGGGTGTTACATTGGTGGACTTATCTTTGGGAGGCAAGGACGCGTCCTTTTCGGATTTGTCCTTGATGTCAGCATCCTTGGTTTTATCTTTGGGGGCTTCCGCGTCCTTTGCTGCGTCCTTGTCAGCATTGGCTTTGTCGGAGGCAGCGACCTGAATGGGGTGTGTATCGCGCGGAGCGTGCGCATTTTGCGACAGCGCGATATAAAGCACAATCGGAAGCGCGAGGAAGAGGAGCACGCCTGCGGCTGGCGCAATCCAGCGTTTCCAGCCGTTTTGTTGTCGATGGAATGCCAAAACCGACATCATCGCATCATCCGCCTCTTCGGCATCGTCGCCGCCGGCAGGCGTGTGGGCCGGCGCCTTGCGGAACGGGATGGCCTCGCGGCCTTTTACCAGACCGTACATACGCTCCTTGGCCGTCGGCGGTACCAGGGCAGGTTCGCCGAGGACAAGGGTCAAGATTTGATGGCAAGCGGCCGCTTCCGCGAGATGCACATCCGATTCCAGGCAAAGCCGTTCCAATTCCGCGACTTGTTCGCTCGGCAATTCATTGTCGAGATAAGCTGCAACGGTGTTGGGGTCAAACGGCTCACCTTTCCCCGTGTCGGACGGGGTCGTCAGCCGTCGTCGCCGTGTGACTTGTTTGAGTCGGGCGATCAGCTCCTGGGCCGCGTCGCTTTCGGCAACTTTTTGGCCGATCTGCTTGATTTCGCTCGGCTCAAGCGTGTCATCGAGATAGGCGAGGAGGGTTCGAAGGGTTAAGCGCATCGCAATTCACCTTTGGCGAGGGAAGTTGTTGCTCGGCAAAGAGAATAGTGGCGCTGGGGGGCCGTTTTCGTGCAACAGATTTTCAAACTCGATCGACCATGACAATTCCACGCAATTCGCTGGCATCGCTTCTTGACGATTGAAGACGAGTCGACTAATTTCAGCTGGGTGTCAAGCGGCAGATTGCTGTAGGCCGCGTTGAGGCAAGCTCCCCGCGGTTTCACTTCAGGTTCACCATCCACTTTTGGAGGCACTGCCAAATGAGCCAGCTTCTGCAAGCGTCCGAGGAGTTGTTGTGGAGCCAAATCGTGGCCAGAGCGTGGTGCGACGATGGCGTCATGAAGCGCCTTAAGTCTGACCCGCGGGCCGTGTTTGCCGAGCACAGCCTCGATGTGCCGGCAGACACCCAGGTCAAGGTGCTGGAAGGGAGCGAGGTACGGGTTCTGGAAGACGCCGATCGGGTGCGCCACTTCTTCTTCCCCGCTACTCCACCCGATGGACTAGAGGACGAGGATCTGATTGGCGGGGGCGCGGTGTCGTGGTGCGGCTGCGCAGCCTGCGCCCGTTGCGGCTGTGCAGCCTGCGGACGCTGCGGCGCGTGCGGCTGCCGCTGCTGGTGAGGACGGCCGCGATCAGATACTTCAAGGGTAGGTAGTTACGGGCGAGGTGGGGCACACCGGCGTTGTGTCATGCCTCGCCTTTGCTGTTGATGAATGGGAGGCATGTTGCATGCTGAAGCGTCCCATATTTCACCCTCATTTCCATGTCGAGATCGTGGCCGGCGAAGGCGTGTTCCTGCTGTCGGGCTCCAGGCAGACCCTGCTCCGCGGTAGACTCTACGAGCTCTTAGCACCGTGGCTCGACGGACGCTCGGCGGCTGATTTGTGTGAAGTGCTCCGAGGCAAGGCATCCCTGGCTGAGGTCTGTTACGCGTTGGAGCAAATGGAGCGCAAAGACTATTTGTGCGAAATGGAAGAGGCACTTTCCCCCGGTGAGGCTGCCCTGTGGTCGTGCCAGCAAATACCGCCTACCACGGCCGCGAGGCGGTTGGCGGAATGTGCCGTTGTCGTCAATTCGTTCAGCGTCGAGGCGGGCCCTTTTCTCGAGTTGCTCAAATCCCTCCACGTTCGGGTGGCCGAGGAGGGGCCGACCCGCGTGGTACTGACCGATGACTATCTCAACGTCGACCTCAAGTCTTGCAACGCTGAAGCGCTCCGCAGGGGGCAACCCTGGCTGTTAGTTATACCAGTGGGCCGTCAGATCGCGGTGGGGCCTCTGTTTCTCCCGGGCAGGACCGGATGCTGGGAGTGCCTTGCCCAGCGGGTGCAGTCCAACTCTCCGGTCGCAGCCTATTTGCAAGGGAAAAACGGCGCCACCGGGGCCGTAGTCAACGACCGTGCTTGCACCCCGGCAACCGCGCAAATCGCGCTGGCACTCGCGGCCAACGCCATCGCCTCCTGGATCGTTCGGGGAGAACTTCCCGAGCTGGAAGGCAAGGTGAAGACCCTTGACGTTCCCACCTGGCGTATGCAAAGCCATACCTTGATTCAACTGCCGTTTTGCCCCGCGTGCGGCAACCACAGCATTGAACTGGGCCGCAGCTTTGTGCCGCCTGTCCTTGTGAGCTGCCAGAAGACATTTACTAGCGACGGGGGCCACCGCGCAGTCGCGCCGGAAGAAACGTTTGCACGCTATGGCCATCACGTCAGTCCGATTACGGGCGCAGTACCGCTGCTGGAAAAGGCCGCTCCGGCCAGCGACGGGGTGCTTCACGTCTATGTAGCCGGCAATAACATGAGCCGGGCGCACCACAACCTTGCCGAGCTACGCGGCAGCCTGCGCAGCATGAGCGGTGGCAAGGGTGCCAGCGACGTACAAGCACGGGCTAGCGGGCTGTGCGAGGGGCTTGAGCGCTATTCCGGCGTATTCCGCGGCGACGAGCCGCGCCGCCTGGCACGGCAAAGCGAGCTGGGCGGCGCGGCGATAGCACCTGCAGACTGCTTGCTTTTCAGCGACCGGCAGTATCGGGAACGCGACGCACGCAATGCCGCCGGATCGCGTTTCACCTTTATCCCGGTTCCCTTCGACCCGAAGGCCAAGATCGATTGGTCGCCAGTCTGGTCGCTGACCCGAAATGAGGTGCGCTACTTGCCCACAGCATTTTGCTACTACAACTATCCCCAAACAGATGTGCAAACCTACTGCTTGGCTTGCTCCAACGGCAATGCGGCTGGCAATACTCTGGAAGAGGCGATGCTGCAGGGCTTCCTGGAATTGGTTGAGCGCGATAGCGTCGCATTGTGGTGGTACAATCGCGTCAGCCGGCCGGGCGTCGACTTGGACAGCTTCAACGAGCCATACTTGGGTCGGGTTTGCAACTTTCTGCAGGGCCATGGCCGTGATTTCTGGGTCCTTGATTTGACGGCGGACCTGAGAATACCCGTATTCGCAGCTATCTGCCGCCGTACCAACGGGCCATCCGAACAGATCGTGTTGGGCTTCGGAGCCCACTTCGAGCCGCGAGTCGCCGTGCTGCGCGCCGTAACCGAGATGAACCAAATGCTATCGTGCCCCCTGCTGGAACCGGAAGGAAAGCAAGCCGACGACCGGCACGCGGACCCGGAGACCGCGCACTGGCTCAAGACGGCGACGACGGCAAATCAACCTTACCTCCTTCCCGCAAAGGGACCGGATCGGATCGCCTCATCCTACGCTGGGTTATGGACGGACGATATGGCGGAGGACGTTCGTGCCTGCCAAGCACTGGTGGAGCGTTTGGGGCTGGAAATGCTGGTTCTGGATCAGACGCGCCCCGAGGTTGCACTGCCCGTTGTCAAGGTGATCGTACCCGGGTTGCGGCACTTCTGGCCTCGGTTTGCCGCTGGCCGGCTCTACAATGTCCCTGTCCAGCTAAACTGGCTCCCACGGGTGCTCACCGAGGAAGAGCTGAATCCCATTGCGATGTTCCTGTAAACCCCGGAGCAAGGACCTTGTCCACTTCCCTGGTATTGGCCTGGCGGGAAGACGTGACGGCCGCGGCCGACGGCGATGGGCCGTTTGTCGTGCAAGGCCCGGGGGGCCGAGTGTCGTTGCGGGGGGTCAGTGCTGGCCTCCTCGATGTTTTTCGCCGACTCCACCCACCGGGCGAAGACGAGGACCGCGTGGCAGAACGCTTTCGCGGCGTCGGGGACAACGCGCTGTCCCAGTGGTACTATTACCGCGAATGCCTGATCCGGCGCGGGCTACTCTCCTACAGCGCTCACGCGAACGGGACGCGCGTGGCTTCACTGGTGGCGGTTTCCCCTAACTTCTTGTTGAGGCCGGCGCGGATCGTTCCCAACCAGCGCTACGTGCTGTCGAGGTTCGCCTACCTTCGCCGGGAAGGTGACACGGCGGTCCTGGAATCACCACTTGCCCACGCGCGGGTGATCCTGAGTGCCTGCTGGACGGCATCACTTGTTTGTGCCCTGGCAACGCCTGCCACGGCGGAAGTATTGGCGACTCGGCTCGGCTCGGTTCCGTTGGGAGACGTCGAGGCCGTGCTTACCTTGCTTTTGCGCGCGGGCATGCTTGGAGAATTGAGCGCCGGGGACATCAATACCGAAGACCAGGATCCCGCGCTCCAAACATGGGCGTTTCACGACTTGGTGTTTCATGCGCGCAGCCGAGCGGGAAGGTTCGACGCGCCTCAGGGGAGCACATACCGTTTTGGCGGCAAACTACCGCCGCCGCCTGCCCTGAAATCCGCCCCGGCGGCCGGCGAAACGCGGAAACTCTACCGTCCGGACCTGGCACAGTTGCAACGCGACGATCTCCCCCTGGCATGGGTTCTGGAGCAGCGCTGCTCCGTCCGCGAATACGACGCCGATTGTCCGATCAGCGATCGGCAACTCGGCGATTTCTTGTTCCGCGTCGCCCGGATCAAAGACTCGCACCAGTCGGAGGTGGCCACGCCCGACGGACCAATCCCCATGGACTTCACCGCTCGCCCATACCCGGCGGGAGGAGGACTGTACGAAATGGAGCTGTATGTGGTTGTGAACCTCTGCTCCAACCTGGAACCTGGACTGTATTACTATGATCCGGCGGGCCACAGGCTCACACGGCTGCAAGGTCGCACGCCGGAGGTGGAAAGCCTGATCCGAGACGCCTCGATGTCCACGACGGTCCCCGAGGCCAACCTCCAGGTGCTTCTGATCTTGGCCGCCCGGTTCCCACGGCTGGCCTGGAAGTACGAGTCGATTGCCTATGCCCTGATCCTCAAGCATGTGGGCGTGATTTTTCAAACCATGTATCTGGCGGCGACGGCGATGGGCCTCGGCCCCTGCGCCGTCGGGGGCGGCGATGCCGACCTGTTTGCTCGGGCGGCGGGTACGGACTACTTTGCTGAAACGTCGGTGGGCGAATTCCTGTTGGGGAGCAAGCGGCCCCGGCCAGTGAGCCGGGGCGCTTCAATCTAAGACGTCCTGGCGGCCCTGGCAACAACCTGCCTGCGGTGGGCGGGGAGGGCCAGGGCGGTGTTCTGCACGATGAAGGAGAGAAACGATGCGCGCGATTTGCATGGTCCTCGCCGTCACGGCTCTTTGGGTGTCGGCAGCACGAGCTGCCGATGATATCGAGCCTGAGGGAGCGACAGTCCAACTAATGATGTTGCGGCAAAAATCGGTCCAGGAGGAATTGAAGATCACTCCGGAGCTCGCCAAAAAAATTGCCGACTTTACTGCTATGGAGCATGAAGCGTTTTTGAAATCGCTCAAGCTCAGCAAGGCGGAGCAAGATGCGAAGCACAAAGAACTGGGTGAAAAAAACGAGAGATTTTTGGTCGATAACCTTTCGGCAGCTCAGCGCAAACGCCTGGGCCAGATTACCATGCAGGTTACTGGCCTCAAGCAGTTGATGCGTCCTGAAATTGCCAAAGCACTCGACTTGACTGCAGAGCAGCAGGCAACCGTCAAGAAGATGCACGAAGAGGCCGCCAAGGAGTTCAAAGCGCTGATTGACGCCGATAGTGCCGATCGAAACGAAAAGCTGGCGGAACTTCGCGCGAAAATCCACGAAAAGATCTCGGGTCTTTTGACGGACAAGCAGAAGGAAATTGCCAAGGAAATGGTCGGCGAGCGCTTTAAGGGCGCGATCATAATCGAGCAAGAGCCGGCAAAGGACAAGTAACGTAGGCGACGTCCAGTCACGAGGAAGCCCCGGCATGGGCCGGGGCTTCCTCGTTGGGCTTTTTTGATGAAAAACCGAGCCGACCTTTCTCGTCCTACGACATGTTCATGCTCATCAGGAACTCGGCGTTGGATTTCGTTTTGCGAAGCCGGTTGGTCACCAACTCCATCGCCTCCACCGGGTGCATGTCGGCAAGGACGCGGCGCAGAGCGCGGACGCGCTCAACTTCGTCGGGGTGCATCAGCAGTTCTTCCTTGCGGGTGCCGGAACGGTTGATGTCGATGGCGGGCCAGACACGCTTGTCGACTAGCCTCCGGTCGAGATGCACTTCCATGTTGCCGGTGCCCTTGAACTCTTCAAAAATCACGTCGTCCATACGCGACCCGGTGTCGATGAGTGCGGTCGCCAGGATCGTCAAACTGCCGCCTTCCTCAATGTTGCGGGCGGCGCCGAAGAACCGTTTGGGCTTCTGCATGGCGTTGGAATCCAAACCGCCGCTGAGCAGTTTGCCACCGGAAGGCGCTTCCGTGTTGTGGGCCCGGGCGAGACGCGTTATCGAATCGAGCAGGATCACCACATCGCGACCGTCTTCGACCAGTCGTTTGGCCTTTTCCAGTGCGATGTCGCTGACGTGGACGTGTTCGGAGGACGGTTCGTCGAAGGTGCTGGCAACGACTTCGGCGTTCTGGCCTGCGACGGTACGCACCATGTCTGTCACTTCTTCCGGTCGCTCGTCGATTAGCAAGACGATGAGGTAGGACTCCGGGTGATTCTTTTTGAGAGCTAGAGCAATTTTTTGCAAGATGACCGTCTTGCCAGCTCGGGGCGGGGAAACGATCAGGCCGCGCTGGCCCTTACCTATGGGCGTCACCAGATCGATGACGCGGGCGGCTAACTCATCGGGTGTGGTTTCCAGGACCAAACGCCGATTCGGGTGCAGGGGCGTCAGGTCCTCGAAAACCGTGGGCCGCGTCTTCTCCTCGGGCGGATGGCCATTGACCGCCTCGACCTGCATGAGGGCAAAATTCTCCTGCCCCTCGATCGGCAGACGGATAGGCCCTTCGACGACCAGCCCTGTGCGCAGGCCCAGCCGGCGGATTTGACTGGGGGAGACGTAAATGTCTTCCGGGGATGCAAGGTAATTGTGGGCCGCGCTTCGCAAGAAGCCATAGCCGTCGGGCAGAACTTCCAGCGTGCCGGAGCCACGGACCACTTCGCCGCGCTCAACCTGCTTGCGCACGACTGCGACAATCAGCTGCGCCCGGTTCATGCCGGTGTGCTCGCTGACTCCTTCGCGCTCGGCCAGGGTGAATAGCTTTGGCATCGGCAGCCGGTAGAGGTCGTCGAGCCGCAGCAAGGCAGCGGGCCTGCCGCCAGGCGCCGGGGGAGCCGTGACCGTCGCCGTGGCGCCGTCGGCTTGGGAATCTGTGGATTTGCGAATCGTGCGCTTGCGTGTCAGGTTGCCTGACCCTTCGTCGCTGCGAGCGACGGCCATGATAATTCCTCCCGTTTTGAAAAAAATACGCCGCGAGAGGTAGGGAACCGAGCAGCGATCGGCGGTCCGTGCAGACAGCCGACGCCGGTAGATAATCTCTCACGGTTGCGAGTCAGTCGTTGTCGTCTGGCTTAATTTATGGCCTTGCCTGCCAACATGCGGACTTCAAATGAGACCACGGTTCCCAAAACCGCGGTAATAGAAAAGTGAAGCCTGCGGAAAGGGATACTAACGGGCGTTCCGCGATTTCTCAAGTACTATTCTAACAAGTCTTCCACGCTTTTCTAGGCAAAGGCGGCGAAAACTGGATCGGTGCCCGCAAACGGCGGCCGGAAGGCCGATCGCCCTTGCCTTCCTCGCCCCGTCTTCCCTATTGTCACTACATGCCCGAATCAATCCCATGCTCAACCGTCGAACCCCATGCTGACATTGCGGATCGCTCGGGGCCGGTGCCTACCACTCGGCGCCTCGGCCACACCGGACGGCGTCAACTTTTGCTTGCTCTGCCGCCACGGAACAGCTGTTTTCCTCGTACTCTACACGCTCGAAGGGCGCAAGCCAATAGCAGAGATCGCTTTGCATCCCCGCCGCAACCGGACCGGCGACCACTGGCACGTTCTCGTCGCAGGTCTGCCGCCGGCGTTCAACTACGGCTGGCGCGTTGACGGACCGTCGGGCGATGGAAACATGTTTAACGCTGACCTCGTGCTGCTCGATCCGGCCGCCACGGGAGTGTCCGACGGCGCGAGCTGGGGAGAATCGGTAGAAACGGACAAACGCTTTACGACGCGGCGCAGCGTGTATTTGCGGCGGCCGTTCCATTGGCAAGAAGACGTGCCGCTCGTCACACCCATGGAAGATACGATTATTTACGAACTGCACGTGCGCGGCTTCACCTGCCACCCTAATTCGATGACTGCACATCCGGGCACGTTTGCCGGCCTGATCGAAAAAATCCCCTATTTGCGATCGTTGGGCATCACGGCCGTGGAGCTGCTACCCATTCACGAATTCGACGAATGCGACTGCCCTTTCGTGAACCCGAATACTGGCGAGCGGCTGCGGAATTTTTGGGGCTACAACAGCATTGCCTTTGCGGCACCCAAGTCCGCCTACGCCGCCTCGGGGACCGATCACGGCCAGATCACGGAATTCCGCGAAATGGTGCGGGCCTTCCATGCTGCCGGCATCGAGGTTTTCCTCGACGTCGTCTTCAACCACACCGGAGAGGGCGACGAGCGCGGCCGGACCTATTCGTTTCGGGGACTGGACAACAAGCTGTACTACATGATTGGACCCGACGGGCGCTATCTGAACTTCTCGGGCTGCGGTAACACGGTGAATTGCAACCACCCCATCGTGAGGCAGCTGCTAATGAGTTGTTTGCGATACTGGGTCGCGGACATGCACATCGACGGCCTGCGGTTCGACCTGGCGTCGGTGATGGGGCGCGATTACCAGGGCCACGTGCTTGGCGATCCGCCAGTCGTGGAAATGATCTCGGAAGAGGGAGTACTTGCCGACACCAAGCTCATCGCCGAACCGTGGGACGCGGCGGGCCTTTACCAGGTTGGTACTTTCCCCTACGGTCGGCGGTGGTCGGAATGGAATGGTAAATATCGCGACGATGTTCGCCGGTTCTGGAAGGGAGAACCGGGCGCGGCCGGGGCGCTCGCGACCCGGTTGTGCGGCAGCTCGGACCTGTACGACACGACCGGCCGCCGCCCCCATCATTCCGTGAATTTTTTAACTTGCCACGATGGTTTCACGATGTGGGATCTGGTCAGCTTCAACGAAAAGCACAATTTGGCCAATGGCGAGGATAACCGCGACGGCAATAACGACAACCTCAGCTGGAACTGTGGAACCGAAGGACCAACGGACGACCCCTTCATCCTCGGATTGCGCCGCCGCCAGGTCCGCAACTTGGTGGCCACCTTGTTGCTTTCGCAAGGTGTGCCCATGCTGCTGGGAGGCGATGAGTTTCTGCGAACGCAACAGGGCAACAACAACGCGTGGTGTCAGGACAACGAGATCAGTTGGGTGGACTGGACGTTGGCCGGAAAAAATGCGGATTTCCTGCGTTTCGTGCAAGAAATGATCGCTCTGCGCAAACGCCATCCCGCACTGCGGCGGCGCTCCTTTTTCCAGGGTCCGGAGGTGGTCTGGCATGGGGTCGAACCACACAAGCCGGACTTCTCGCAAACGAGCAAGACCCTGGCGTTGACGCTCGACGGCCGCCAGACCGGACGGGAGCTGGACCGCGATTTTTACATGGCTTTCAACGCTGGAAGGGAGACGCTGCTGTTCACCATTCCCGATAGCGCCCAAGGTAAGCCCTGGAGGCGGGCGATCGACACCGCCCTGGCATCGCCGCTCGACATCGCCGGCCTGGACGAAGGCCCCGAGGTTCCTACGGGCTCGCGATATGCGGTGGCGCCGTTTTCGTTGATTGTGTTAATTGCGGAGGGGTGATTGGTAACGCGGACTGCTTTGACGTGTCAGAAGCTGCGAGCAGATGAGCGACCTTCGGCCACTAACCCGACGCGCCAGCGAGAGGCATGTGTATTTCCTCGCTGGCGCGTCGGGTTAGTCGATAATCGCCCGCTCACCGAACGGCCAAGTCCGCGGCGAACTGCGAGGTGTTGTGTCCAACCGTAGCAGTGGCTGTCAGTTCGTCGCCCCTCGCGACGCAATGCAGGCCGATGTGGAAATTGCCACTGCTGTCCGTGTGCACCATTCCGGAAAAGATCAAGACTTGCCCGGTAGGACCGTCCTTGAAGACCTGAAGGAACTCCCAGGCGTTGGCCTGACCTAAGCTGCCGGACAAGGTCGCCCTACCGTGTGTGAATTCGACCGAATTCAGGGTCGGAGCCGGCAGATTGTTGTTGGCGCCGTTAAACTCGCCAATGCCACCGGTGACGTTGCTGAATATGGAGTTGGAAAGAATTGCATTTTGGCTGGACCCGTCGACCATGACGCCATAGTCGCCATTGAAGGCAATCACGTTGCCCGCATCCCATCCCCGTCCACCGATGGTGTTGCCATTGGCACCATCCGCGATGTCCACACCTTCACTGGTGTTGCCCAGGGCCAGCTTGCCTCTCCAATCAGTGCCGATGAAGTTGTCAGACACTCGATTCCCGGTTGTGCCTGCACTAAAAAGGAAAACGCCCACACCCGCGTTGCAGCCAATCACGTTGCCGGCGTCCACCGTGTTATGGTCCGAGCCGAATCCGATGGCGATGCCGTTGGTCCCGTTGCCCAAATTGGTGTCCCCGGCTTTGTCCGTGCCGATGAAGTTTGCATCGACGTCGTTCTTCGATGTACCGACGTCGTGGATCCACACTCCCGCACCGACGTTGGCAACGAGCACATTGTGGCTCACCGTATTATGAGAAGCACCGCTCATGATCTCGACTGCGTTGGCGCCGTTCCCCGCAGCGTTGCCGCTACCGTCCAGGCCGATCTGATCGTCCGCCACCTGATTGTGATCCGCACCCGTCCCCATGATGAAGACGCCGTCCCCGCTGTTGTTGATGATCTGGTCGCCTTCCACGACGTTATGAGCAGCTGGGCCAACGATCATGACGCCACTGCCATTGAACGATTCGATGACCAAGCCCTGCACCGTGGTGTCGTTGGTCGCGATGGTCAAACCGTTGATAATATCGTTGCCGACCGCATTGGTGCCATCGAGCACAACCCCCGGTTGGCCACCCTTCGTTGTACCATCGATCCGCACAGGGGTCGTAATGGTCGGGAGGCTACTATTCAGGGATATTGTGCCGGTGATTTTGAATTCGATGCGATTGTGGCCGGGCGTCGCATTGGAATTGAGGATTGCCTGCCGAAACGAGCCGGTGCCCATGTCGCCGGTATTGGTCACCAAAAAGACCGTTGGCGTGGTGCGGTCTTCCAGCGCCATAAGCGCCAAAGATGCTCTGGAACGTTTCATTGCACGCCGATTAACGGGTTGATGCCGAAAGGCGCGCGCGAAGCACTGCCGGCTAGGTGAAACCATGGATCGCTCCTTAAGAAGAAAAAAGGCAGGGGAGCGGGGAGGCGTGGGGTATGGTGCTGCAGAGGGGAGTTGCTGCGGGGTGTACGAAGCAGAGGGCCAGCCTGGCCCATCTCAGTTAGTGAAAGATGGGATGCGCTAGGCAACTTGTCAAGCGGATCGAATTTTTTTTTGGCGACGCGCGCAAACTCAGCGTTGATTCCCGACAACGCGCCGCGATGCGCCGGGCGATAATGGCTTCTTACTTACAGTGACGAGCGATTCGCCGGAGCGAGTGGGGTTCCGGCCAACGAGAATACAGTGATCATGCTTGTTGAAAGTATACAACACAAAATGGTCAGGTGCGGTGCGAGAAATACGTCCAACAGAGAATTCACCCGCGTTGCGCGATTCACACCGGTAGGAGCCTGGGATCTTTGCCATTGCCAGCGGCTGCATCGCCATTAAAATGAGCAACGGCTGGACAGATAGCTCAGCTGGTAGAGCGAAGGACTGAAAATCCTTAGGTCGCCGGTTCGATCCCGGCTCTGTCCACTTGCAAGTGATGAATTAGCAAGGACTTACGAAAGGGACCATTAAGATCCCTTCGCTCGGATATCGTGTGTCCGAGAATCTTGTCCGAAAACTACTGCCTTCCGGCCCGTCGGTCCCGGAGGCTTTCCCCCGTGGCACATTCTCCCAAGCCTTTTTTTAAGGCCATTCGCAACACGTGGTACGTCGAATTATCCCGCGTGCAGCACGCCCTTGGCAAGCACCCCGAAGGTGCGCCGAGGCCCGTCAAAAAGAACGGTATTTGGCAAGCCCCGCCGGAGATCGCCGCTGCTTTCTACAAGCTGATGGCCGTCTCCCAAGACAAACCTAAACAACCGGATGTCCGAGAAGTTCCCGGACAGAAGTTAGTAATTGCCGTTTTCGAGGAATTTCTCGACTGGTGCCAAAAGCACAAAGCCCCGCTAACTTATGTCTGGTATCGGGACCGCATCCAAAGCTTTGCCCGCACCATCGACAAGCGCCTTGCCGTTTCTGACCTAAAGCCGATTTTCGTCGAACGCTGGGTGGACGCGCATGAGGATTGGTCCTCTTCGCACCAACGCGGCTGCAAGCTGGCAGTGCAGCGCCCATTTACCTGGGCTGAGAAAATGGGTGTGATTGACAGAAATCCGATCCGTTTTATCGAAAAACCCGAGCAGGGGAAGCGGGAGCAAGTCATCAGCCCCGCGGAGTACGCTATCATCCGTGGCCATTTTTCCGACGATGCGTTTCGTGATCTCCTCGAGATGGCGTGGCATACCGGCGCCCGGCCGCAGGAGAGTATCAAGATCGAGGCGCGGCACGTCGACCTGGCCAACCGCCGCGTCGTCCTTCCGCCAAAGGAGGCCAAGGGGAAGAAGCGATACCGCATCATTTACCTAAATGATGCTGCACTCGAATTGGTGCGGCTACGCGCCAGTGAGTGTTGTGAGGGCCCGATCTTCCGCAACACCAAAGGCGGCTCGTGGACCGCTTGGGCTGTGAACAACCGGTTCTGCCGTTTGCAACAATCGCTGGGACGGGTGGCTGCAACCGAGGCGTTAGACCCCGATGCGGTCAATGCATTCGTCGCAAACCTGAAGCCGACACGATTGGCTGCGGGCTGTGAAGTGGCAAAGACGCAAAAGGAATTGCTGCGTGAGGCTCGGAAGAAATTGCGAGCAAAGGAAGCGGCCAGGCATGGTAGGAAATACGCGCTTTACGCGTTCCGCCACACGTTTGCCAACCGCCTGCTGGCGGCCGGCGTCGATTCTCTTACCGTGAGCGCACTGCTGGGCCATGTGGATGGAGCCATGCTGGCGAAGGTTTATTCCCATCTACAGCAAAACACCGATTATCTGCTGAAAGCCCTAAACGACAATGCTACAGCTGAAGGTGCTTCAACTTGACGGGCTTGGGAGCGGGCGGCTTGGTTTCATGCCGCCCCTCCCGTTTCAACGTCGCCAAAAAGGTTTCGAGGTCCGCCACAGCGATCCTGATGCCACCTCGTCGCCCACGTGCGCCCAGCCGAAAATGGGGCAAAATGCCCGACTGACACCAGCCATATACAAGCGACGCACAAACGCCCAATTGCTCGGCAGCTTGTTTGACGGTTAGCATGTTGCAGTTCATGGTAAATCCGCCCAGCAAGACTAGCGCCCATTGACCTTCCTGCAAAGCCGCCAGTCGTTTTTCAGCCGCTCCGAGCCACGCGGCGAAGTCAACGGGAATGTCTTTTGGCGATTTCGCCAATCCATGCCTTTGCGTCCGTTACAATGCCTTCAAAGACCGTCCTGTTGCGGATCACTCTGGCAACCACTCAGCGCCCAGCCCCCGCGTGAAGGCGTCAAGGTCGCGGGGGTCGACCAGTATCTCCCCCCCTTTTTGCCAAAACGGAAATGGATTAGACGCCGTTCCTCGCACAGCTGGTAAACGAGCGATTCCAAAATTCCCGCCCTTTCAGCAGCTTCAGAAACGGTGAGTTTTTTGTCCATCGCCGCAATACCCGCTTGGTTGCAAGATCCAAAGTTAAACCCTATTTGCCCGCGACTTTCTCACCCGGTTCAGTCACGCGACGAAATGTTGCCAAAGGCACCTCCTCACCAAGCCGAATAATCTCACGATTAGCACGCAGCCTCAGCTCGTATGCTTCCCTGGCATTCCTCGCCAGCTTGATCGAGTTATTGACCATAATCATTGCGTCATCGAGTTTAAGCCAATTCACACACTTCGCATCACCATTGGCCAACAGCTCCAACCGGAACTGCACACGCTCTTGCGTATGCTTCATCACGCTAAATTCCAGCTTCCCGTCTTTTTCGATTCCATCTTTCCAATCGTAACTTCCGCTCCAATCCGGGGGAGCATATCTTCCAAAATAGCGTTCGCCTCTTTTATGGATTTCGAGCATGGGAAGCGACGCCCTTCGAATCGTCTTCCATATGCCCGTCCAAGGCCCAGTAGTGTCCTCCGGCACCTCGGGAATAACGGGCACCGTCTTCAACTGCACCGGCACCACCACCGGCGGCTTGGCCGCGGGTATAGTTACCGGCACATTCCTAAAGCTCACTTTGGGTTCAGGTTGTTGAGTCGTAGCCGCAATCACAACCGCGGGCTTACGCATCGCCAAAATGCCCAAACCCAGCAAGCTGACCGCAGCAACCACGGTAACAACAGACGATACGGCAGCGATCCAGCTGCCTTTTTTCCCTTTAGCGTCTGCCGACATAGAATTAACCTCCGAAGTACCAAAAGACCCCATACCCGACCGCCGCCATAAACACTGCCCATATCGCTAAACGCAATCCATGCGATATACCTGCGAACACCGGGTTTAATTCCTGGCCGGGAACATGAAAACACATCCATTGGCAGAAACGCACCAGCGGTGCAAAAGTCACTTTGATAATGTGAGCGATAATTGCTATGGCCAGCAAAATAAATGCCGCCAAAATAATCCAAAATGCCACCTTTATCATTGGCATCCATTGCTGAATCTGTTGGACAGCACCGCCGATGCCCAAGAAATCTTCCATTGCAGTCTCCTCTCTTTCAAAAACGCGGGGCTGGGCACCCCGCTAACCACATCAGGGTTTAATACCCATACCCGGCTCCTGCTCGGGACGCTGGGCAGCCTCCTTCAACATTTCCTGATAGCTCACCGCCGGTCCTTCGACCTCCAGCGGCTTTTGGGCTGCGCCATAAGGGACATAAGCATCAGCTTGACTATTGAGCGCTTGCGATACTTCCGCCGCGCCTTGGGCGATCTTTTGGTCGAACATTTGTCCGACCTCTTTCAAAAAACGATCCAAATTTTTTCCCATAGCAACCCTTTCTTCAAGTATCCCCATACTTCTGACGATATTCTTCCATGATCGATTCCTGCTCCAGCCTTGTATCGAGCAAGTCTTGTTTGCGCTTCGACCATATCTGAAGCTTCACCAACTCAACAATCAGCATGCTCGCCGATCCAAGCATAAAGAAATAGGGCAAGCCATATGGCGGCGCACGCAGATACTGTGTATAAACCACGTACAACAGACCACCGAATATCCCCACCAGCAGTGGCTCTAAAATAAGCTTTGTCATCTTTTCCGTGCGGCCATATCGAATCGAGGTAGGATACCCATCGTATTGTGAATGCACCTTCGCACCAGACAGGTTGAGGCGGACGGCCTCCACGCGTCGCATCACAAAATACACGAACCAGATAGCAAGCCACGCGAACATGGCAACGTCATTGCTCAATGCGGCCCACAAAAGGATCAGCATCACTGCCCACACGCACGGCCAGCCCAGCGCCAGCACACCATAATGATTCCGCAACGGGACGGTGATCGCGCGCTGGTGACCGAGGCAGATCTTGAACAAGATGTTGAACATCTGGCCCTTGGTCAGCAGTTCACTCTTCTGGCCTTGCGACATTACTAACCTCCTTTCAATTGCTGCCCGGTTTCAATCGCTCCCGCAAACGATCTTCCTGAATGCAATACGCCTCGATACCCGCCTTGCAGATCACATAGAACTCGCCGAACGCATCTTCATGTGTCTCTTCGCGGATGCAGCCGCCCACTCTTTCAAGGAGCACCTTAGCCATCATGACGGCGGCATCATGGACAAGCCGTTTATTATTTTCCATGTTCAACCCCTCTGGCTAAAAACTACACGTAGATAATTCATCCCGTTCGAAAACGGTTCGCCGCTCTTGAGCGCAATAGCATCGGCAAGTAGATTATTATCGGGGCCGCCGGTGCGCCCCACTAAGAATGCTTCTGTTTGCAAAACGTCCTCATACCGCACCGAAAACGACATAGACATCTGGTTTTGGCCGAACATCTGGTCAAGTAGCGTCGTTTCTTTACCCGGTGAATTGCTGCCGCTGAACATCATCTCCCGGCGCTTACCGAGCTTCGAAGACGCCCATTTGGCCGTTTCCGCATCGGAAACATGAACAATCACATGCGAAAAATTTGCCAGCAACGCATCGGCCTGCGCCTTGCCGCCATCACCTTTGAGAGCCGCATAAAAGCTTGACACCGACTGACTTAGATAAATTAAAGCCCCTTTATGAGATCGACATTGGGCAATGAAATACGCATCCGTGTCACTCACAAACTGATGTGCTTCATCGACCCAGATCACACAAAAAGCATCCTGCTCAGTTGCCTGCCGCTTCAGGATTGCCATCTGCGTTAAGTATTTCCACCCCGCGCAGATAAACGACCCCACTTCACCCCACGTCGAGGGCGGGAAATCCACTACCACCCACTTGCCTTTCAGGATGTCATCCGGCGAGCAATTAGTATGGCTGGATACCATCTGCCGCACGATTCCTTGATTGAACGTGTGCAAAATATTCATCACCCCTGCCAAACCATTGCTTCTAACTTCGCCATCCATCAAGGGGTACTCGCGCACCCAGAACTCAGCACTTAACTTGAAATCATGTTGTACAAGCGGACTCCCCGTCATAACGTTGGCGGCCGCCTGTTCCATCATCCGATTGTGATAGCTGTTATCTTGCCACTGTTGATTTTCTTGCTGTGCCTTCGACGTAGCCGCACTCATCAAGAAACTCAAAATGCGATCCGCAGTGATCGGCTCGCCGGCGGCTTTAAGAGCAATCACGTCGTTTTCAAGATATCGTTTATAGAGAGTTTCATAGAACGCATGCTTATGGTCATTGCCGCCTTCGCGTTCCATTGCTTTCCCGATAGTCATCAAACATTTCACAATGTTGCGGGGATCTTCATGACCCAGATATCCAAGCAAATTGAAACCCAACCCTGATTCCGCGCTAAACACAATCAGGTCATTAAGCCGTCCGGCCTTTTCAAAAACGGCCTTAATATCACCCACATCCTCGGGCTTGGCCGCCAGAATCAAGCCGCCGGAATTCCGGTTATCCACAATGGCCTGCATCAATTGCCGACCGGAAGAACTCGTTTTCCCGCTCCCGGTCCGTCCCAAAATCAGGCAACCACCGTTGAGCAAATCACGCACGCGGAACGGATCGTATTCCGTCCAATGCAGGAGCGCCTTATCGAGCGGGTGTTCGATCTTGCGGTTCTTTCCCCAGCCCCACATCACGCGCCCGCCTTTCCAGTGCCCTTCTGGATGTTCTTGAGCGACAATCCTTTGACCTGCCCTTCCTTCATCAGCTTGGCGGCTTCATTAGCAGCCTTGATGGCCTCTTCCACACCAAATGCTTCTTTGCCGGTGAAACTCACCATGATCCCGCTTGCCACTTCCACCTTGATGCGGCTGGTCGTCTCCTTTGCCTGCGAACCATTACGAGCTTGACGCTTGGTAGCCTCCACTTCCGTCCGGCTCGCCCCAGACAGCTTGGCTATCAACATCGCCAACTGCTGCTCATCGCTCCCTGTACTCATTGCGTACCAGTCCTTAAGGCCGATCTTCCCGGCTGCCGCAGCGTCCTGCACTTGCTTGATGCACTTCGAAAGTGAAAGGGTCATAGACACTAAGCCTTCAGAGCGGGAGATTGCCGTTGCTACATCCTTGTTTGTTGCGCCCGGATGGAGTGGCAGCCAATTCTGAATGCCGGCGTAGACCTCGTAAGGCGTGAGGGCTTGCGAATGGAGTTGCGTCACAAGCTGCGTTTCACGGATTTGTGCCTCGCTCACATCCTTGCTGAGTACGATGCACGGCACCCGTTCCAAACCGGCCAGCACCGCCGCCGCATGGCGACGATGGCCGTCCACGATCACATACACCTCGCCGTTCTTCCGCACCAGCACCGGCACCAGCACGCCCCGGCGCTTGATGTCCGCAGCCAAATCACGCAAGCTGTCATCATCTTTGACCTGGCGCGGATTCTCAGGGTCAGGCTGGAGAGCAGCTACCAGCAACATCACAATCATCATGGTCTGTTCAGACATGGAGCATCCCCCCGCCCGTTTGAAACGGGTTCTTTAATGAATCAGATGGTTGCAACGGGCATGGCAGCGCTATCTGCCATGCGTTTAAATGAGCAAAATCAATCAGCCTAATAACAGGCAGTCATTTTCCCAGAGCCAATACCATGCCAAATCAACATTATTAAACAACAACACGCGCAACCCCATTCATCATTTGACTTTACGTCGATGGTGCGTTACATCCCTTATATCGATGAGCAGCGCGCTGCGCAGAGTAAATTTAGTAGCAGAATCCGCCAAGGAGGTTCTTATGGCACGCAAGAAAACAGATCAAACCGCTCAAACCCTCGAAGAATCCGTCGCAGAACAGACTGCTGCAACCATTCCAACTCCCGAACCTGCCGCTCCCATTGTGGCCAAAAAGGTTTACCCCAAGCTGCGTTCATGGGCACACGACAACGCAGCCGGAGTCGAACTCAATTCCTACGCCAGCACCGATGAAAAGCTTTTTGAAATCCGCCTGCAATTCCGCGATGGGAAGCCTTCTGAAGATGCGCGCCGCTATATGAAAGACAACGGTTTTAGATGGGAACCCAACCGCGAACCAGGTGCCAATTTCATGACACCAGGCGCATGGGTGCACAAAGTGGCCTATGAAGGTGCACAGGATCGCCTGACCGCTGAAAGGGTGTATTTCAATGTTGTGGAGACGATTCGCAAAGAAAAGGGCATCGAGCCCGAACCAGCAATTGGCCGCTAGTTCTTATCATCATCGACCTTGGTGATTTCAATCTTGCTAATGAACGGCTTGCCCGGCTCGTCCTGACCAACATCACGACTCGCTTCACGCACCCAATCGATTCGGCGTTCCTTGATGAAGTAAAGCAGCTTTAGCAAGCCCCTTCCATGCACGACTACAATCCATTTCTCCTCGCCAGCGAACACCAGGTCGAGCCGCTCGTTGTCGCCCTCATAGCTTGTGGCCATATGACTGTATTCAAACACGCGGTCTTTCTTGCCGGTCCGCTTCACTCCGAGGGCATGGTATAGCATTGCCGCCGCTCGGGAGGCACAGTAACCGAGGTCTTCGTCGTCGCTTGCCTGGTTTGTTTTTCCTTCGTACTGCGTCTGCATATAGTCCGGCAGTTTACCGTTCATGCGCCACGCTCCTTTTCACTTTGGCAACATCACCAAACTGCTGTTCAATCAACAGCCGCCTCGATTTCTCGTACATGCGCTTCCTCATAGCGATATGCGGATTGACCCTGCGCATTCTCTTTGGCCGAAACACCTCGGTTGCTGACTTCCGCGTGTCGCCCTTCTTGATGGCAGCTTTCAGCTCTTCGGGCGGCAGATCGGTGTACAGCCGGAAGGTGTAACGTGCGCGGGAAGATGTCACATAGAACTGTTCTGCATTGATTGCCGGCAGGGATTCAGCATTCATGGCCGCAAGGCAAACGTCTACGGTACGCCCCTGTGCTCCGTAGGACGTGGAAACGTGCCCATGGGTTATGTGCGGGGTGTTGATGACCCAGCCGTTGGAAAGGGTAATGTCTCCGCTTGGGGCAACACAGGCGACCGCATATTGGCTGCCGTTGTTGAGTTTGTGTTTGCCTGTTTTGTCCCGGCTGTTGACCGTGATCCGGACGAGGTCGCCGGCGGCAACGCCAATCCGCTGTCGCGCATACACGGAGAAATGTTTTGGGTGTCCAGGGCTCGGCGAGCGAAGCCAATCACTCGCGGCAATTCTTTCGCCGGCACGGTGAACTCCGCTATTGCGGTGGAATTGAAGCACGAGGTCGCCGCCGAAATGCTCCTTTTCGGCTTTTTGGGCGTCGGTCCAATGCAGCGGCTTGAGTGTCTCCAATAAGTGCTCTTCTCCGAGCTTGCCTTCGCCTCGCAGTCGGTCGCGTATGGCCTCTGTAATCTCGTCGCCGGCTTTGTGCGTGGGGGCGACCAAGAGGACTGATCTACTGCTGCTGAAGTAAGCCAGGTAATCGTCAACCAATTTCCCGTGGCCCTCAGTCTGCTGCACCGCGCCCATGCCCTGAAGAATGTCGTAGCCCTTGGCAAAATCACCTTTGGCAATGGCCGCCACGGATTCCTTGTGGCGGGGATCCTGTTGACGCCAGATTTCAGTGAGTCGTCCGATGGGCAGCCCTGCGAACTCACTTAACACCTTCTGCATGTTGCCGTCCCGCGCCACTGCCCGGTGTTGTTTCGGATCGCCTTGAAGGACAAGGCGAGCGTTCTGTGCCTTGGCAATTCCGCAAAGAGCCTCCAAGTCGCCGATGGGAAGCAGGGAAACTTCATCCACCCAGATGACGCCGTTTTTTACGCCGGCTTGCCGTTCCGTGTTTAACAGAAATGACGCGACAGTATCGGCTCGACTAAACCCCTCCCGCCGAAGCACGCCACGGCTGGCCTCCGCCGAGGGAGCCAGCATCTCAATGGGTCGATGAATGGCGTGGAACATCGGCTTGATGGCAGTGCTCTTACCCGTGCCTGCGTCACCTTCCACCAGGACGATTTGGGCCGTCTCGGACATGACATGCTGAATAAGGGCTTGCTGTTCGGCCGAGAGCGTGCCAGCTTGGTCAAGCCTTCTGGGCACGTCACCAAGAGGCCGCATTGTTCCCTTCCCTTCGCGGGCGAAGTCGATGATGCGGCCTTCCTGTTCAAGCACTTCGCGTGTTGTCGCCTCTTCGCCCTTTAGCAGCACACCCTGGCGCTTCAGTTCCGCCAAGACCTCTTCGGGCTCCGCCACTCCCATCGCACGCTCCATGACCGCGATTTCGAGCTGCGACTGCGGACACAGGCTACGGCGGTAGAATTCATTCGCGATGGCGTAAGCAGCCGCCTTAGCCAAAGTGTTCTCCGGCCTGGCGTCGCCGCGGGTTCCCGCCGCCCGGAGCACGTCCCGAATCGTCTTCTTCTCTCCCTCACTTAACCGGCTGCTCCAGTATTCCCGCAGGTCACCCAGCGTGAGGTCGTTTCGTTTGTGGAGCCGCGACGTGGCGCCGAGCTTGTCCTTCGCCCGCGGGTCTCTTACTTCGAGCGCTTCGGCCAGCTTCTCGACCTCTTGCGTCCGCCGGGAGAATTTGGCCGCCACGCCGGCGAGGCCCTTGATGTCCCATGAGTAGTACTTGCCGCCCCGGTACTTGGTCTCGATCTCGTAGCCGAGCTGGGTCAGCTTTGATGCCAACCGCAAATCGAAGCGACGGTCAAACCACTTACGCAACTCCCACACCGGCATCATGTGGATGGCCTGCCACTGGTGACCAGACCACGTAAGATTTGCGATGACGAAATGGATGTGCCGGTCGCAGTCGGGCATATTGTCACACCTGGCCGGGCGCGTTTCTGGGTGCTCGAAACCATACCAGATCATGTTACCCGTCAACTTGTCGCCATCCCTGCCGCCGCGCATCCGTGTTGGGATATGCTTCTCCAGATCCGCCATCGTCTCCCGACCGGCTTCCCACAGGGCTTCACGCACGCACTCGTCGCCGCCTTCGATGGCAATCGTCACACCCTTGGGAATGGATGCAGTCACGTCCCAACCTGCCAGCCGCTTTCTCTGAAGCTTGGCGGTTAGTTGTTCGCCCGTGCGGGGATCAAGGCCCATTAACAATCGCTTGAACTGCTCGAAATCAGGAACGGTGGCAAGGCCGAGCAGCTTGGCCGCCTCGCCGCCAACCTCCTGGCGAAGGTCTTCCAGATTCAGGCCAGCGTCGGACTGCCGGTAGTAGAAGTAAGCGGCACTTGCACTGGCGAGCATGCGAAAACGGAGCATATGCCAATATCCATCGGCCAGCGATCTTATAAGCTCTGTTAGCAATTTTCTCTAAGTGATATGAGATTATTCGTATCAACAGTTTGTAAGACAAGTGCCTATTTCACATTCGTATTGGCTGTTTGTAAGATACGGGCTTATGGGCGATCCCTACGGGACGGGCCGCTCCAGGCTTCGCTCGCGCTCCGGTCGCAATCAATCGGCTTTTATCCGACTTTATGGCGGCGACTTAGGGTGAGCCCTAGCCTGGGGTGCCGCCACATTGCTCCTGTGGTGTGCGAGTCCTCGCGGTTCTGCCTGTCGCAGCCATATGGGCGAGAAGGGTGGGCAGCATGCGGTTGTTTCGCTTGTCGTGTCTGATTGGCCGCCCTTCCTTAAAGTCCAGCCCCGCTCTCCGCCTTATTAATGGCACTGTGAAGCCGCCGTCGGTCCGGTCAATCAGAAAATCGGCTCCCCCTAAAGGTCGCCCCCCAATTTTCAGATTGACCGGGCGCAAATAGCTCCCGTCTAAGGCGGCTTCTGAGGCGTGCCATAAGGCTCCGAGGAGCGAGCCTGTAACCAATGAAGGAGACCGACCATGTCAGACAACACTGCAACCAAACCCGCCGGCAAAGCACCCAGCCACATCGCCTACCACGTACGTGACCGCGGCGAAGGCCAGAAGAGCTTCTGGAACCGCATCGGCAGCGCCTGGGCACACGCCGACGGCAAGGGCTTTAACATTCAGCTCGAAGTTGCACCGCTCGACGGCCGCATTAGCCTCCGCGTCGCTTCGGAAAAGAAAGAGTAACGATACCAACCGGGCGGGCCGCAAGGTCCGCCCCATCACCTGGAAAGGACACCAACCATGAAGCACTACCCAGCAGACATCAATTCCGAATTGTTCCGCGTTATCTCCGCCATTAAAGAATTCGACGGCGGCTGCGATCCCGCCTTCGATAACGACTTGGACGAGTTGGAGCGGCAATTCGCCGAACTCCGCTTCTCCCAGGCCTGCGACCAGAACTGAGGGAGGCGACCATGAACGACGTACATAACTCGATTGACTTAAATTTCCATGTTCATGCATTGCTAGCCAAACACCGCAGCATCGCCGCGATTTGGTGCATCGACGACGTGAAAGGCATCCGCCCCCATTTGACCAACGACCAGGCGTGGGAGGTTCTCCAGGAAGCCGGGCGCAAACACGACGCCGAGTATGGCATCAATTGGATCACGCTCGAAATCTTCGCCGATGAGATGTTTCCCGATCCCTCAAAGAGCGGGAGGAAGCCATGACGGAGCACAACGGCACGCGTGCGGTGCGCTGCGAACGGGTTATCTCCGACTACGCGGCTGATGACAGCTTCACAAACCTCGTCGATCTGCTCGCCGACGCAATGCACTGGTGCGACGCGACCGGGCAAGACTTCCATATCGCCCTCGCACAGGCTTGCCGCCACTACATTCACGAACTCAATGATCAACAACAAGACGAAAGGAGACTTCTACCATGACCCTTGCCACTTACACAGCCAATCCCTTCTACGCCCGCCACGTCAAACGGGTCGCGCCTCGACAAGAGGCGCGTGCCCGACCCGTTTACGCCAGGTTGCCACGAGCGCCCAAGAACGCCAGTCCGGTGCCGCACCTTACCAGCCTTTATCACTTCCATCGCGCCGGCGAATACGGCGACCGCAGCTACCCTGGCAACTGCGGCGGCAATCTCATCAAAGATTTGTTGAGGTACTTTAAGCCGGGTCTGGTCCTCGACCCCATGAGTGGCTCCGGTACGTGTGCCGACGTTTGCAAAGAACTCGACATCGCCTGCATGCACTTCGACATCCATCAGGGTTTCGATGCGTGCGATCCGAATGACTTCACAGCGGTGGAAACGTTTGATTTCATCTGGGCCCATCCTGCGTACTGGCGGCAAAAACTCTACGCCGACGATCCCCGAGACCTTTCGCGTTCACCGACGCTGGAGCATTTCCTCCGGCGTTACGGACAGTTCATCCGCAACTGTGCCCGTGCCCTCAAACAAGGCGGCAAGCTGGCCATTCTGATCGGCGATTATTCTGACCGCGAAACGGGCTTCGTACCCTTGACCTTCCATACCAAGCACCTCGCCTTTGCCGCCGGCCTGAAGCAGTGCACCACAGACATCATCCGCTTTTCTCACGGGGCAAGCAGCAGCAAGAAAGTCTACCGCTCCTGCTTCATCCCCGGCCTGCATGACGTGTGTATGATCTTCGAAAAACAATCCTAACCGCCAACCTGAAAGGAATGCTGCCTATGAAACTTCTCGACCAACTCATAACCGACATCGCCAGCGACCGACGGGTCCTGTGCCAAGGGGTTCATAGCCCTCGGTGTGTCCCGTCCCAAGAATGACGTCCACTCTGCTCAGGTTCGGGTTTTCGTTGTACCAGAGTTCGAGGACACACAAAGTAGTCCCGATCTGAACATAGCTGAAACCCAGAGGCTGGTACCAGTCATAGCAGCCGCGATAGACTTTCAGATTGCGACCGAATCGCGTGCGTAAACGCTTTGGGGCCAAAGCACGGTGGAGCAACGGAAGCTCGCTAAACATTTGGTCGATGGCGATAACGCCATCCATGGGACTGAATCCCTCGTCAAGCTCATCGACCAAGGTTCGATGCATCGAGACGGTGAATGTGGTGTCTGACATGGTCGGTGCCGCTTGCAATGGTTTTCTAAGGTGGCTGGGTGTGGTGTCGATGAGATGTTGCATGTGTTTTCTCCTTGCTTTAGTTGCGGGCCGCCCCGTGCGGCCTGTAGGCATGCGTCCGAAGCCGCTGGCGCCGGGCCGGTCAAGCGAAAGGCCGAAGGCTTCCGCTCTTGCGGAAAGCGGCCTTGGCAGCTTGATCCGGATTGGCTGCGGCTTCAGCTTGCCGTTTCAGGCCAAGGGGCTGCTAGGCAACGTAAGCCGGAAGCGGAAAGCAACATGCGGAATCCGGACGGCATCCGATTGAGAATGGCGAGCGAGAGCGGTGGAGCAGGACTTAGGACTTGAGGAGGGCGATCCAGCACTCGATCACGTCGACCGGAGCGCCGAGGTCTTCGCGGTTTACAGTCCTCGATGGCGTCGGTATCGAAGATTTCGTAGGCAGGGATTTTGCGCCAGGGGGCCGAAGGGGGCGAAAGCCGTCGGTACGCCGACCGAGCGGAAGCGGAGCCCGGAGTCACCCGGTCGGCATGGATGCCGAGTCGCCCAAAGAACGGTTTCGCGGAATGGAAAACGCTTCTTGCAACAAGCGGACCTCGACCAAAATACCGTCATCCAGGGGCATAACGTTCTCCGGTGATCCGTTCGTATACCTCTTCGGCCAAAGCCCGTGTCTTGAAGTCTCCGATACACTCCAGTCCTGCTCCGGGAATGTGGCCATACAGGCTCCAGAACATTGCCTCATCGTCGGGAACTTGCTCGCAGTATTTCCCGCCCTCGTCGTCGAACTCACTCACGCCATGAATCTCATACCCATCAAAGCGGGTCACAAGGCTACGGGCTTTTGAATCCTTAAGAGCCACCTCGCCGGCGCGGTATGCAGTCTCCAGGGCCGTCTTGATCTGCCATACGGCGACTTCGTGGAAGTCCAGGGAATCACTGTTGCGAGGTTTGAGTGTCGAAATGCCGAGGTGGTACGCAGCCTTAAAGCAACAGCCTTCACGACGAAGGCATCTGCGATTCAGGCTCGTGCCTTCCGGGCCGAGCGAGAATCCGACTGCGAAATAAGGGATGCTTTGCGGCGTCCGGCCTGTAATCAGCGTAGCGCGCTACGATAGCGCGCGGCACGGCTGCACCTTACAGTGACGATTTCTTCGACGGTTTCGCCGAACTCTCCCAAAGGCTTTGGGGCATCGGCACCGTGTTGCAGATCATCCGCGACACTCCGAACGGCTTCATCAATATAGGAACGGTAGATTTTCAGTTGATTTGCAGTCTGGTCCTTCTGCCGTGCCCGGCAGAAAATTCAACCGGTGAATTACCTGTGGAGCGACTCCGGCTAGGGCTCTAGGCGAGTATTGTACGGCTGCGCCCACTACGACCATTTTGCTGAACACTTCCGCCAGGTTTACCGCCGAAATGCAGGATCCTGTGAGTACTTCGGCGACTTCTCATGCTTCTCGCTCAGCCTCGGCCCTGCGGTCACGGCTTAGCTCGTCCGATAGTCGGACATTCGCCGGCGCAGCGTCAGCGAAGAACGCCTGCACCTCGTGGATAACCGTGTACAAGGGCTGCACCACGATGCCAGCCTCCGAGGATTCAAGAACGAGGGGGTCACCCGGCCGCAATTCGAACTTTTGGCACAATTCGGCAGGAATGGTGACTCGGCGCCCTTTCTGTAATCTCGTGTGAAAAACGCGGTTCATGGAAATGACCCTCTTCCTCAGTTTGGCTTTAGGCCGGCCAGCAGTTTGACTCCTGGGAATTTTTTCTCCGTCCGCTTCGCAAATGTCGCATCGGCCGTGAGGAGAGGCCGCTTCATTCGGTTGGCGCAGGCCAGGTAGAGGCAATCCTGAAACGCGTGCCGCAGTTCAACTGCCAATAGACGCGCTTCGGGGAATAGCTCTTCGTCGGGAATGAGGGTGATGGTGTCATCGGCAAGTGCGGTAAGCCATTCGTCGCAGGCCGCCACGGCACGCTTCTCCGTGATCTCGTCATTGCGGTACTTGCGAAGGATGGCGGCGGTCACTTCAATCTTGATGAGAAGAGGTGCGAAGAGCGGTTCGCTGCTGCTCAAAAGGCTGCCTGCTTCGCTCGACCCGGTTTCGGGAAGATACCATTTGACTGCAACGCTGGCATCGACGACAGTCACCGCGCGTCCCGATCCTCGCGGATGTGGACCGCACTGTCCGAAAGGACACCGGACTCCTGTTGAATTGCCTCACGCAACGCCGCGGCACGTTCAGCAGCCTCAATCCGCGGGCGACGAGCTTCATCGCTCAACATCTGGCGTAGCTCGCCTTCGAGTGTTCGGCCATGCCGCTTCGCTCGCGAGCGTAACGCCTCAACCACCCATGTTTCAATTTTGCGTACTCGCACTTCGGCCATACATCGCACCCATCAAATGCTTATTACGCCAATCGTACTCCTTATTAAAATCGATGTCAAGAATCCAATATGGGAGCATTCCAATGAATGGCGATATTCTTGATTAGCTGGTCAGCGTTGTGGCGATATGTATGTCTTAACGATTGGTGACAAATGACGAAAAAGATACAGCTTGTGTGCAAACCGTGACTATGATAGATAAAACAAGTTATCATTCACAGAGCTGCCAGCCTTATACACTATATATATCGACCATGACGATGACCCAAGAATTGATCATTATTAACGAAGACGGCAAGGTCGCAGAAGTTGTGAGCAGACCGACCACATTGATTCCAATCCTCGACGGTTGCTACACGCTCCAAGTCGAAGAACGGGTGGCTCGGTTTGTGCTAAGCCTCCCTGAAATGCTTGAGCGCTGGATCAGCCGCCGGGCCAGCCCTCACACCCAACGCGCTTACCGCCAGGATCTGTTCACGTTCATTGCCTTTGCCGGCATCGCGTGGCCCGCCCAGGCCTGTGCCTTGTTCCAAGTCAACGTGGCTCAGGTCCATAGCTATCGTGACTGGATGATCGCGCGCGGCGATGCGCCAAAGACAGTGAACCGCCGCATCTCATCGCTCTCTGGGTTTTTCCGGTACTCGCGCGAAGTCGCGGCCGAGATGCGGCTACCGATCCAAGTAGCGAATCCCGCCGACAAGGAATTCATTGCCAGAGACAACGCTGACCCGGTGGAAGAGCGGAGGTATTTTCCGGCGGCCAAGGCGCGTGAACTGGTCAGCATGCCCGAGGGCGAAAGCGTCCTCGCTTACCGCGACCGCGCCATCCTGAAATGCTTGCTGTATTCCGGCATTCGCATCGGCACGCTGCTGCGACTGGATGTGGAGGATTTCCACGACGACGACCACGATCCCACACTCCGAATCAGCGAGAAGGGAAATCGGAGGAGAACAATTGGCATCCACCGGCGGGCAGCGGACGCGATCCACGAGTACATCGCACATGCAAGACTGACGAGCGGGCCGCTCTTTAGGCCCCAGCTCAACCCGCGCAGCAGGAAACTTGGCCAGGAACGCATGAGCTACCCGACGGCCCACCGGTTGTTACTGGGCTATTTCGCGAGGCTGCC
>Ga0206872_10052_pt1 | contig 36899 bp, 26 predicted proteins | sample Alteio_BWOrgCont_34_FD_152906 | JGI IMG/M metagenome (GOLD analysis project Ga0206872, IMG submission 152906) | Enriched cells from forest soil in Barre Woods Harvard Forest LTER site, Petersham, Massachusetts, United States -... | ecosystem: Environmental > Terrestrial > Soil > Temperate forest >... | reverse complement strand
GGAAGTATCTCCGATAATTCACTCGATCAGATACATGCTGGCTTGCCGGTTATTGTATTGATAAACGATACCCAATTACGCGGCCATGTGGTAAATGTATCGCCATCAATTCAAAACAGCATTATCTCATTTGATATACAGTTGGATGAGCGCAACAACAAACAACTGCGCCCGAATATGAAGGTGGATGTTTACCTCGTAACGGCAACCCATAGCCATATTATGCGCGTAGCCAATGGTCCCGCGTTTAAGGGCCCGGCACTGCAGGATATTTTTGTGGTTGCTAACGGAAAGGCAGAACGGCGAACCGTCCATATCGGCCTCACCAATTTTGATTTTGTGGAGATAAAAGATGGCGTAAAACCCGGCGATATGGTGATCACATCGGATATGAGCGAGTTTAAAAATTCGAGGGAGATAGAGATTAGAGATTAGTTGATTGGAGATTAGGAAGCAAACAAGATCACAGATTTAAACTGATTTAGCAGATTACACAGATTACACACAATTAAATCAGTGCAATCATAATAATCAGCGAAAATCTGTGGTCAAAGGACAAAAAAATAACGAGATGAAATATTTATATATCATATTATTACTTAGCAGCAGCTTCAAGGGCGTTTGTATGCCCGGCGACGATACCATACGCCTAACATTGCAGCAGGTGGTTGAGATGGCGAAAGGAAATTCAATAGCAGCCAAACAGGCGTCGACCACCCGCGAAACAAAATACTGGTTATGGCGTACGTATAAATCTAACTATCAGCCGCAATTATCGTTAAGCGGCAATTTACCCGGCTATAGTAAAACAAGCACGCCGGTTATCCAGCCAAATGGCTCCATATTATTTCAGTCGATAAATTATGACAACTCAGCGCTTACGTTAAATTTTAGCCAAACAATAACAGCTACCGGGGCCACCATTTACGGGATGACACAGATGCAGCGCTTCGATAATTTCATCGGAAACAGTGTGCAATATAATGGCGTTCCGTATGCCATAGGCTTAAGCCAGCCGCTGGGGCAGTACAACAGTTTAAAATGGGACAATAAAATCCAGCCGCTGCTATTCAATGAAAGTAAACAGGCATATATTGAGGCCCAGGAGCAAATTTCGATAACGGTTACAGGTTATTTCTTCGACCTGCTGCTGGCCCAGGTAAACCTCGGCACTGCTGAAGCTAATTTCACGAATACCGAAAAGATGCTGAAGATTGCCAATTTAAAATTCGAACTCGGGAAGGTATCGAAGAATGAGATTTTACAACTGCAATTAGAGCACCTAAATGCCAAAAAAGCCGAAGGCACCGCGAAACGTGATGTAGAGATTGCCTCACTTAATTTACGCAGCTATATCGGTTTGGAAGGCGATGAAAAAATTGTACTGATAGTCCCCGAAACTGTCAACCAAATGACAGTAAGCACCGATAAGGTTTTGGCGGAGGCTTACCAAAACCGGTCGGACGCTATAGGATTTGTAAGGCGTATTGCCGAGGCCCAAAGGGACGTAGCGATAGCCCACGGCCAGACCGGCTTAACTGCCACATTAACCGCCAACTTAGGCACTTCAAATTCGGCCGGCAGTATTCCCGGTGTTTACCGGTCGCCGCAAAACCAGCAATTATTGGAACTGCAGTTTTCGATACCCGTGCTTGATTGGGGGCGGTCTAAAGCCAAGATTAAAACGGCAGAAGCAAACCAGCAACTAACCGTGGATTCGGTAGAGCGGGATAAACAAACTTTTAAACAGCAAATAGTAACCCAGGTTTCATTGTTTAACGAGATGAAAGAGCAATTAGGTTATACGGTAGAAGCCGACAGCATTGCATCCGAAAAATACAAAATAGCAAGAGAGCGCTACGTACTCGGTGATTTAAGCATAACGGACTTAAGTATTGCCTTCACCGAAAACGACCAGGCAAAACGGGATTATGTACAATCCCTCCGCGACTTCTGGAGCGCTTATTATGAACTGCGCTACTTGTCGCTATTCGATTTTGAAAAGAATGAAAAAATAATTTATAAATAAAAAATGAAGAAAAGCTAAAAACCCCTCTTTGCGGCTTGCCGGAGAGAGGGTGGTCGAGCGAAGCGACGACCGGGTGAGTCAACTATACGAGCGATTTTAACGCCAATGCATGGCGCAGAGTCTACTCACCCCAACATCGTTGCGCTTGTTGACCCTCTCTTCGCCTGCGGCGGAAAGAGGGTGAGGAGATGGTTTTTAAATAATTCAATAATTCATTCACTAACTCACTAATTCAATAATTCAATAATTCAATAATTATCATGATCCAGTTACAAAACATTGAAAAAGTATACCGCACCAGCACGGTGGAAACACTTGCCCTCAACAGTATTAATCTCGAGATAGCAAAAGGGGAGTTTTTATCCATTATGGGGCCTTCGGGCTGCGGTAAAAGCACTTTGCTGAATATTATAGGCCTGCTCGACGCACCATCAAAGGGCAATATTAAAATCGACGATCAAAAAACCGAACATTTGTCGGATAAACAACTGGCGGCTTTCAGGAATAAAAAGCTTGGCTTTATTTTTCAGAGCTATCACCTGATCAATGACCTGCAGGTGCTTGATAATGTAGAGCTGCCTTTACTATACCGCACGAGCACCGCAAAAGAAAGAAAGATGCTGGCCAGCGAAGCCCTCGAAAAAGTTGGCCTCGCAAACCGGGTAAAACACTTCCCCAATCAATTGTCGGGTGGGCAAAAACAGCGTGTGGCTATTGCAAGGGCCATTGTTGGCCGGCCTGAAATTATATTGGCAGATGAACCAACCGGCAACCTCGACAGCGCCATGGGCAGCGAGATACTTGACATCCTCTTGCAGCTTAACCAGCGCGACGGCACTACCATAGTAATGGTTACGCACGATGAAAACATGGCGCATAAAACACACCGGTTAGTGCGCTTATTTGATGGGTCGCAGGTTCAGTAATTAACCAGCTTAAAAATTAAAGTTATGCTTAAAAATTATTTTAAAATAGCCATAGCGGTATTGAGGCGCAGAAAGTTCTTCACCTTTATCAGCCTGTTTGGCATCAGCTTTACGCTAACCATATTACTGGTTTTAACCGCGTTTATTGATAAAGTAGTGGGTGACAATTATCCCGACAGGAAAAGGGACAGGTCCCTTTACATTACCCGCATGCAGCAAGAGGGAAAAGGAAATAGTAACTCCGGTGCTTTATCCTTTTATTTTTTAGATCATTATACAAAAGGCCTGAAAACACCGGTAAAAATTGCTATCTCTTCAGGCGCCAACGGAACAAACACTTATGTTAACAATAAAAAAATAGCCATTAGGTATAAGTACACCAATGCAGCATACTGGGATATACTGGAATACGATTTTTTTGAGGGAAAGGCCTTTGGCAAAAAAGAAGTAGACGATGCCGAGAAGGTGGCAGTAATATCGGAGGATACGAAAAACGAATATTTCGGCGATGTTCCCTCAGTAGTTGGTAAATTTATTGAGGCGGATAATGTTAAATACAGGGTAATAGGCGTCGTGAAAAATGTTCCCATAACCAGCTATTTAACTTACAGTGATATTTATCTTCCTTATACAGTCTCAAAGGACGATTATAAGAATAAAGATTATGGCGGCGGTTTCACCGGGATATTACTGGCCCCATCAAAAGCTGATGTGCAAAAAATGCACGATGAATATGAACAGATGGTGAAAAGGGTCCCAATGTCAAATAAGATGTTTGATCACATATATAGCCATGCTGATGCATATATTGCAGCATATGTTGATACTGGCAATGAAAAGCAATCCGGAGTGGCGCTGGTGCTCACAATAATAAGCGTGTTTGTTTTCCTGTTTATGTTATTACCAACATTGAACCTGGTCAATATCAATATCACAAGGATTATGGAGCGTTCGTCAGAGATCGGTGTCCGCAAGGCCTTCGGCGCCTCGTCAAAAACATTGGTTTACCAGTTTATTGTAGAGAATATTATCCTGACGCTGTTAGGCGGATTGATCGGGCTTATACTGTCGGTAATAGCCATCTATTTTATTAACAGCCTCAACCTTATCGCCAACCTCGAACTATCCATAAACTTTATGGTGTTGTTTGTGGGCTTATTGATCTGTTTGTTTTTTGGCCTGTTATCTGGTGTGTACCCGGCCTGGCGGATGTCAAAATTGAATGTTGTAACAGCCCTGAAGGCACAGTAAATAACTAACGCCTCACCCCCAACCCCTCTCCAAAGGAGAGGGGAGCTGTTAAAGTCCTCTTCCTTGGCTCCTTCTCCTTTGGAGAAGGCGGGGGATGAGGCTGGTGAGGCGTCAATAATCAAATCATTTAAATCAAAATATCATGTTCAAGCATTTATTTAAACTGATCTGGAATAAAAAGAAGCAAAACTTTTTATTGATGTCCGAGATATTAGTCTCGTTCCTTGTCATATTCGCGGTATTTACACTCGTGGTGTATTATTACCATAATTATAAAAAGCCCATGGGGTTGGATTACCAGCAGGTATGGATCGTCAACTATAGTAATTCATACCAAACAAAAGATGCCGATTCCCTCAACTTATTTTATCAAACCCTGGTTAAAACAATAAAATCGATGCCTCAGGTAAAGGAAGTAAGCTTTACAAGTGACAATACACCCTTTACACAAAATATCAATAGCGGCGGAATAACAGTTAACGGTAAAATAATCGATGGCGTTAACTGGTACACTATTGATGATAATTACAAAACTGTGTTAAGCATGACTTTGCTCGACGGAAGATGGTTCGATAAAGGGGACGACGCTACAAAAAGCCGTCCTATCGTTATCAACTCCGATTTAAAGGAAAAGCTCTTTGGAAGCGGCCGGGCGCTTGGAAAAACTATAGCCGACCGGGACAATAAAAATAAAATGAGGGTGATAGGTGTGGTACAGGCTATTAAAATAAAGGGCGATTATGCAAGTACCGACATCGGCTTTTACCAGCGGATAGATACCGGTTCATTCAGATGGCTCAGTAAAATGCTGGTAAAAGTTACCCCCGATGCCGATGCCGCCTTTGAGGGCAAGCTGTATAAAACTATTGCGAACTACATGAAAAATTCGGATATTGAAATAGAACACCTTTCGGATAACCGGACGAGAATTAATTACTTTACTTTGGTGCCAATGATAGTATTATTAATAGTAGCCTGTTTTTTAATTATAAACGTGGCCCTGGGTTTATTCGGCGTACTTTGGTATAACATAAATAAAAGGCGTGGCGAAATAGGCTTGCGCAGAGCTGTTGGCGCAACAGGAAAGTCGGTATCATTGCAGTTGGTTAATGAGGCGATGATATTGGCAACATTATCACTGATAGTGGGATCATTCTTCGCTGTACAGTTCCCGCTATTAAATCTATTCGACCTGCCGGCAACCGTTTATATTATTGCCATATTTTTATCGGTAATATTTATTTATTTGCTGGTATTGGTTTGTTCACTTTATCCGGGAAAACAGGCAGCTGCTATTTATCCGGCTGTTGCTTTGCATGAGGAATAGACCGGGATTAAACGGAATAGACCGGGATTAAACGGATTTGACCGGGATTAAACAGATTTTATAGATTGGCCGGATTTAAGCAAATCGAATTGTCTGGAATTTACATCCCATTAGCCCCTAAAATCAGTTTAATCGCGGTACTGTTAAGCGGATTTGACCGGGATTAAACTGATTTTAAAGATTAGCCGGATTTGAGCAAATTGGAATGTCTGGAATTTGCATCCCATTAATCCATAAAATCCGTTTAATCCTGGTACTGTTAATAGGATTTTTCCCGAACTTGCACCTCAATCCGTTTTTCCCGAATTTACATCCCAATAATCCATAAAATCTGTTTAATCCCGGTATGATACTTATAATTGATGATGATATTGCCGTGCGAACTTCATTGCTCCTCCTGTTAAAGGATGAGGGTTATGATGCATCTGGCTGTGCCGGGCCTGCTGAAGCAATAAAAGTCATCAAAAAAAGTGAACCTGAACTGATCCTCCTTGATCTTAATTTTTCAAATGATACTTCGGGAAAAGAGGGTATGGAATTATTGCATAAGATTAAACAGATCAATAGTGCCATACCCGTAATTTTAATTACCGGATGGGCAAGTATTGAACTGGCCGTGCAGGGCATGAAAGCAGGCGCCAACGATTTTATTAATAAACCATGGAGTAACGATCATTTGCTGCAAACGATAAAAATCCTGCTTGATCTGCGCAAGCAAAAAACAGAACATCACACGCGCAAACAGCTTGATAAAACTTACAATTTTCAACATATTATAGGGGAGGACCCTAAAATGCTGACTATTTTGGAAACTATTGGCCGTGTAGCGGGTACTGATGCTTCCATCCTGGTAATGGGCGAAAGCGGTACCGGCAAAGAACTTATTGCAGAAGCCATCCACCAAAACAGCCTGCGCCGCAATAAGCCCTTTATAAAGGTAAACCTGGGTGGTATTTCCACTTCACTATTTGAAAGCGAAATGTTCGGCCACGTGCGGGGGGCCTTTACCGATGCCCGGTTTGACAGGATAGGCCGTTTTGAAATGGCTAACAAAGGGACTATTTTTTTGGACGAGATTGGCGACCTTGATGCCGGGAGCCAGGTAAAACTTTTACGTGTTTTGCAGGACAGAACTTATGAAACGCTGGGCAGCAGCCGGACAAAAACAGTGGATGTGCGCGTAGTTTGCGCTACCAACAAAAACCTGGACGAGATGGTAAACAGGGCCACTTTCAGGGAAGATCTGCTTTATCGCATAAACCTGATTACCATTTACTTACCCGCCCTGCGCGAGCGCCCCAAAGATATCCCTTTGCTGGTTGACTTTTTTATCAATAACTTAAAAGAAATATATGGCCGCCCGTCATTAACCGTGGCAAACAGCGCCATGAAATGGCTGCAGCAACTGCCTTTGCCCGGCAATATAAGGCAGCTGAAAAACCTTGTGGAGCGGACAATACTGGTGAGCAAGCAGGATGAACTGGATATTGAAGATTTCCGTTCGCAGTTCGAACTTTCGCCGGTTAAAAAAGGAGATATTCAGTTACCCGGCATCGGCACCCTAACTTTGGAGGAAGTGGAAGTTGAAATGATAAAAAGGGCGATGGAATATCATAAAAATAAGATAGCGAAGGCTGCCGCTTCCCTGGGCCTCACCCGCAGCGCCTTGTACAGGCGGCTTGATAAATACCAAATACCTTACGATGAAGCTGAGGACTAAGTATATTTTATTCGTTGTCATCCTGCACCTTATAGCCCTGGTGCTCACCTACTTTATATTTATCGACAATAAAATCTGGTTTATTGTATCCGAAGCGGTTATCATTATTTCGCTGCTTATTGCCTGGCAATTGTACCGGCAGTTGATACAGCCACTAAAAACCCTGATGCAGGGTGTTGAGGCTATAAAAGACCGCGATTTCAACGTGAAATTTTTGTCGACCGGCAAGCATGAAATGGATCAGCTGATAGACGTGTACAACCAAATGATGGATGAACTGCGCACAGAACGCACCCGCCAGGAGCAGCAGCATTTTTTTTTAGAAAAATTAATATTTACCTCGCCCACAGGGATAATTATTTTAGATTATGATGATAATATTCAGCAGATAAACCCGAAGGCGCTTCAAATACTTGGCATTGTTGCCGACCAGGTGCTCGGATACCCCGTTGATAAATACCCGCACCCCCTGTTTGAACAAATCAAACACTTGAAATCAGGAGAAAATACAACAGTTAAATTTGATGGAATAAATACTTATATGCTGCAAAAATCTCATTTTATCGACAGGGGGTTTTCACGGCATTTTATTATGATAGAAGACCTTACCGCCGAAATATTGGCCGCTGAAAAGAATGTATACGGAAAGGTAATAAGGATGATGGCGCACGAGGTTAACAATACGGTGGGGCCTGTCAACTCTATCCTGCAATCGGCTTTAAAAACCAACGGACTTTGGCAGGGGCATCAGTTTAATAATTTGAAGGACGCTCTACAGGTTGCCATTGACCGCAACCAAAACCTTAATCTTTTTATGCGCAATTTTGCCGACCTTGTAAAATTGCCCGCAGCAAATAAACGTCCTATAAATCTGCATCACCTTATTAATTCAGTTTCGCAATTAATGGGTATAAAAGCAAAGGAAAAAGATGTTGCATATGAATTTCATATGCATGAAGGCACATTTATCATTATGGCAGATGAACAGCAAATGGAGCAGGTTTTAATCAATATTGTAAAGAACGCTATCGAGGCTATTGGCTCAAAAGGTATGATTCGATTTTATACCGTGCCGGACAAAAGGAGCCTTGTTATATCAGATACTGGGGCAGGTATAAGCGCCGAACAGTCGGCAAACTTATTTTCGCCATTCTACAGTACAAAAAAAGACGGGCAGGGTATTGGGCTAACACTTGTAAGAGAAATTCTTGTAAATCACGGATTTGAATTTTCACTGAAAACCGTGGGCGAGAAACAAACGGAGTTTACCATATTGTTTAATTAATTATTTATATTTATTCCTGTCTTAATTCCGTTACCCTTAACCAAAAAATAAGCAAAATGTCCTATATAACCAGGGCTTTTGAATTTAGATATTAGCGTTAATTATCTCTTATCAAACATTCACAATTTTTAAAAATGAAAACACTTTCAAAACTCAGCTTATTTGTATTGGCCATGGCGGCAATTGTTGCAGTGTCATGCAAAGGAAAATCAGATTCCAGCGGAAAATCAGATTCAGGGTCAACCGCCACCACCGCCAGCAGTCCCGCCGCTGCGGCAGCATCAGCTAAAGGCAATTCGGTTATGGATTCATTAAATATAACCGATCCCGATGAGAAAAAAGTTTGTGCTTTATATGATGATGCGATAACGGATTATTTAACGCAAGTAAGAACGCTGGCGGCTGATACAACAAAAGCAGCAGCGGCACAAAGGGCCGATTTGGATAAGAAGTATAAAGAGAGGGAACAGGAAATAAAACCCCAGGTTGAGGCTATGCGCAGAAAAGTAGCCATGAACCCCGGCGAGGCAATGAAATTCATGCAGTTTTCGGTTTACGAATCCAAGCGTGTAATGGGCATATATGCTAACCAGCTGAAAAACCTCCCAACAGGAATGCCAACTAAATAAAGAGCCAGGAATTAAGAATTAAGAGCCAGGAACCAAGAGTCAAGAACCAAGAAAATAACCATACCCGTAACGGTCAATATCTGACCGGCCAGAATTAAATTTCCGATGCATCTTTTCTTTTGATCTTGACTCTTGGCTCTTGACTCTTGACTCTTGCTTCTTTAATATTTTTTCTAAATAGTTTTTATATCATATCTTTAAACAAAAAGCATGATATGAAAATTCTGTACTTTATTCTTTTCATCGCTGCGTTTAATACCGTTTCGGCGCAACCGGGCACTTTGGGCTTATTTGAAACCCAAATGGACATTGGGCATCCTAAAAATCCCGGTTCGGCTAAATATGATGCCGTTACCCATACTTATATGCTGAAAGGCTCGGGGTACAATATTTGGTTTAACCGGGATGAGTTTCATTTTCTTTTCAAAAAAATAAAAGGCGATTTTACCGCAACTGCCAATTTTGATTTTATCGGCCCTACCGGTAACGGCCACCGCAAGATCGGCTGGATGCTGAGGGAATCAACCGATGAAAAATCGATACACATCAGCGCGGTTTCGCATGGTGATGGCTTAACCGTACTTCAATGGCGTTCGCTGACCGGCGAAAATATGAAAGACCCTGAAGGTGAAATATTCTTTCCCGAAAAATTATTTGAGGTGGTGCAATTACAGCGTATAGGCAAACGAATAATTATGCGCGTTGGCCATGTTGGCGAACCGCTTGTAACCGTTGGCGCTCACGAAATGGATAATATGCCGGAAGATGCATTATTAGGCTTATTTATTTGCTCGCACGACCCGGAAGTAACCGAAGAGGCCAGGGTTTGGGATGTACACATTGATCAGCCGGCAGTAAAGTGATTTCGGATTTCGGATGTTCGATTTCGGATTTCGGTCCAGATAGCTATCGGGATTCGATTTCAGATTTTTTTTGGGGGCCTGAACCGGGATTTGTGCGATTTTAAGGATTTCTATCAAATCGGTAAAAGCAGTTATACTTTTAATCTGTTAAATCCATTAATCCCGGTAAAACTGTTCCTCATAAACGCCTGCTCCGGGTGTAGACAGTTTAACATATTTTACTTCGCCTGCGCCTTCAAATTCAAAACGTATCCCTTCAATTTTACCGAGGGTTATTTTTTGCGGAGTATCCAGGATAAGCTTGTCGTTCAGGTAAATTTTTAGATGGTGACCGGCAACGCTGCACTTTATACGCTGGAATTGACTAAAATCGCAGCCAAATGCGCTCATGTCATGATTTTTGCCGCTTATATAATTATCGCCCGTTAACAGGTCTAAATTCGAAATGCAGCCTTTGTCCGAAAATGGGATAACAATAGCGCTGCCGGTTCCCAAAAGTATAACTTTTACCTGCCGGCAAACTGACGCTTCAACGGATGACGAATTTCTTAAGGTGGTCTCTAAGGTAAAGTTCCCCGCATCAATCCCGTTATACTCGTGCACATTGGCGAATTTTACCCAGATATCGTTGAACACCGGCGACCCGGTTTTTTGATGGAACAAACTGTCGGATATGCCCATGAAACCTTTGCCCTTTATTTCTTTCTCGGAAAGATAAATAGGGACCGGCTTTGCTTCTATTATTCCCTTCCATCCGCTGGTTTTTATAGAAACAATGCATTCTTTTTTTATCTTATTATCAACCACCAGCTTTGCAATAAAATAGCCGGGGTTATAATAAATGGATGTATACTGTTTACCATTGCCGTCAACTTTTTCCCTGCGGGTCGGGTCCCAGGATTGTTGGATGTATACGCTGTCGGAATTAAAAGCTGAAGCATCATAATTAAAGATAACCGAGTTCGGCAGCGTATCAGAAACTTTTGCGGCTTCAAATTTCACCTTCGACAAATCAACAGGGGTTTGCTTTTTTTGAAATGAGATATAGGTAATGGCCAAAACAACCAATAATATTACCACAAAAACAACCAGCGCCGAAACTGCCCTTGATTTGGGTTTAGCCCCATCCTGCAATGGCGAAGGCACTTCAAAACCATTTTCAAAAGGGCTTACCGGCTCACTAACCTCGTTTTTCTGCCTGAAATCGCGCCAGCTCTCATAATCAACAAAACCTGCTAAAGCATTCAATGTTGCGGTGGTCGGGAAATTTTCATAGCGTACTTTTCCCCATATCCGTTTAAGGGTTGATATGCTGAGCTGCACCCTGGTTTTATCAAAAATTTTTTCGCTGAGCTGCTCAAAATCATCATTGCTCCAGGTGCTGCTATCCCCCCAGCGGAGCGATTCCTCAATTAATCTACGACACTTAACAAGCAATTGTTTTTCTTTTTCCATTTGGGTTAAAAATAGCTACAGGCATTTGATTTGTTAAACAGGAAAAACGTTACAGAAGGATTGAACAAAATTGAAACGGCTTTGAACCTGCAATTGAATACGGTAATTATGAATTTTGGTTTAAAATTAAACAACTGCAAGTGTCATGAGTAATTTTTTATTTCGGGGGACTTTATTTTTATTCATGCTGTCCGCATCACTGTGCGAGGCGCAAAATATAAAAAAATTCAACCTGGCAACTCTTCTTAACGATAATAAACCGGTATTCTCTCCCAAACAGGATATAACAATTGTAAAAGACGGTGCATATAATGGGGTTTCGCTTAAGGGTATTGCCTGGTTAAAAGGGGTAACTTTTTCAACCGGCAGCATTGATATTGATTTGCGGGGAAGGGATGTTGTTCAGCAAAGTTTTTTAGGGATTGCGTTTCATGGTATCGATACTACTACCTACGATGCCGTTTATTTCAGGCCATTTAATTTTCAATCTACTGATACCCTTCGCGGAAAACACATGGTCGAGTATATCAGCGAGCCGGATTACCCCTGGTACAGGTTACGAAAAGAACATCCTTTGGAATATGAAAATGGCATAACAACGCCGCCCCTCGCTGCCGCCTGGTTTCACGCTCATATAGTAGTCGGGGAAAATGAGATCAGGGTTTATGTAAATCGGTCCAGGATACCTTCTCTTATTGTAAAAAAATTGAACACACGCAATGACGGATTAATCGGTTTATGGACCGATAGTTTAGCTTTAAACGGCGATTTTGCAAATCTTGAAATATCAGCAAACAAATGAAAATATTAATCGCACCACTAACACTATTCGCTTTTTGCTGCGTTTATGCCCAAAAAAAGCCGATCATCCACAACTATTCGGTTATCAAGCCATCAGAATGGGTTATTCCCCGTACCGATACCCTTGACTATGCTTTTGATAATTACCAGGGACAAAAGGCGCTCCTTTTAAAAAGAAAAATCGACAATTATAAATCGGCAAGTATCGCCTTTCCTAAAAACTTAAACTTCAGGGACGGTATTATTGAAATGGATGTTGCCTGGCCCGGCCAGCAAAACGGTTTTGTAGGCTTGGCGTTCAGGATAGGTGATGCGCATCATTACGAAGTAGTTTATTTCCGGCCCGAAAGCTCGGGTACCATCAATGCCATACAATACATGCCCGAAAAGAAAGCCGACTTTAACTGGTGGGATTATGAGAGCGATAAATACCAGGCGAAGACAACGTTACCGCTGCACGCCTGGTTCCATGTAAAAGTAATTGTAAAGGGTGGTAATTTATCCGTATTTGTTAATCGCAGTGCAGCTTCCTCGTTTACTTATGGTCTGTTAGATGGCAGCCTCAAAAGCGGTTCTGTTGGATTTTGGCTTGGGAACAGCGCCGTTGGGGCGTATAAAAATTTAGTGGTTACAGCCTTCTAATCGTTTATATGGTCAAAAAAACAATAACACTTGTAATAGCCCTTTTTCTGTTTAAAACTTCATTCGGTCAAAACCTGCCGAGCCTCTTATTAAATAAAAACATCAATGCCACATTTTCAATTTTGGCTTATGACGAAGCGGCGCAGGAATGGGGAATTGCCGTCGCCACCAATAATATTTACGTGGGCAATTCAACAGTTTATATAGAACCCGGCATCGGGGCGTTTTCTGTTATTGCCGAAACTGAGCCTGAATATGCGATAAATGGCTTTGCCCGGCTTAAAGCGGGTAAAACGATTGAACAGGCCATTGAATATACCCGCGCAAATGACGACGATGCCGATACCAGGCAGGTTTCGGGCATAGATGCAAAAGGGAATGTTTATGCTTTTACGGGTTCGGCATTAAAAAATTGGAAAGGCTATTCGTCGCACCTTTTAGGAAAGGATTTCGTAGTAATGGGCAATCAGTTAGCGGATAGTGTTTTAACCAAAATGGCCTACACATTTGAACATACAACCGGTACTTTGGCCGAAAGGCTGTTAAAAAGTTTGCTTGCCGGGCAGGCGGCAGGAGGACAGCTCAGCGGAAAGCAATCCGCGGCTTTGGCCGTGCGGGGCAGTAACAACGAGTGGTTCAATCAAATCGATCTCCGGGTCGACAATTCAAAAACGCCTTTTGATGACCTGCAAAAATTGCTTAACTACCATTATGGGAGGATAAAATTGAACCAGGCAATTAATGCGATAAAATCCGGCAATAATAAAAGGGGAGAAGCATTACTGCATGCCGGCGAAACGATGGTTGAAGGCTGGAACGGCATTTACAGCAAAATTATTGAGGCGCGTATACTATTGGGCGATGATAAAAAAGCAATTGCAATTATGAAAAAAGCGATAGCCGAAAACAGCCAATGGAAAGAAAACCTATCTGCATTTTATTGCCTGGATAAATACCCCGAGTTTCACCAACTGATTGATGAAAGGTCATTTACTGTTAAAGATTGGGACAATGCCATACAACTCATGCTGCAGGTAAATAAAACAAAGGATGCGATTGAACTGGCCTGCCGGGTATTGATAAAATATCCTTCATCATCATTTACATATTGCCTTTTGGGTGAAGCCTGGCAACAGCAGGGCGGTAAGAATGAAGCTAAGAAGAACCTGGAAATGGCATTGCAGTTTGATCCAAACAACGCCGAAGCAAAGAGGGAGTTGAAAAAGTTGGATATGTGAAAACGCACTATTTTCAACAAAAAAACAGTTGTTAATGCTGTTTAATCAATATCTTTGTTATGTAGGTATGGGTTATTATTAGTTTATAGAGTATACTTAATGTGGTTTGATCCCATAGAAATATAAAAGCAATATTTTTATCTGAACGAGATCAATCAAGTATTTAATGTTAATGAATCTAAACTTTTTCACTTGGAACGTAAAGAACAATTCAGATCAAAGATTTTATGAAGATTTGAATTTGCAATTAATAAAGGACGAGATTGATATTTTGATATTACAGGAATGTTTTCAAGATACACACATTTCTGAATTAGTTAACTACATTGAGATTAAAGATTATCTTAATAGTAAAGGACAGCGATGGGTTCGTGTTTTTCTTAAGAAGTCATCTTTATTAAATCATGATGGTCAAACATCGTACGCATCTAATAAGCTTAGATGTGCAACAATTGAAACAAGCGATAATTTTAAATTTAATTTAGCTGCTATCCATTTTTATAGCGGCGCAGGAAAGACCTCAGGACAACAATTATTCGAAAATAGAGAATTACCAGGTCATATTAAAGATTTTGAAATTAAGCAAAAAAATGAACACACATTAATTGTAGGCGATCTTAACTATAGACCATTTGACTTAGAATTAATACATCCTGATTTTTTCAATACAACGAGTGATAAAAGTATTATAAGAATTTTTAAAGAAAGAAGAATGGGGTCATTTACTTACAGGTATTTTTATAATCCGATGTGGAATCTTTTAGGAGATCACAATTATATTACACGACAAGAAAAAGTTTCAGGTACTTACTATTGGTATGCTGACGATGTTGGGAAATATAATTGGAATTTAATTGACGGTGTAATTCTAAGTCCTGAATTAATGGATAATGTTGATATGGAAAGTTTGGAGATTGTTACAGAGTTAAACAGTAAGTCCTTAATTAAAAAATCTTTGAATGATTCGAAGGAATCCTTATTGGTGAAAGGATATTCAGACCATTTACCTGTACGTTTCTCAATAAAAACAATTTAGCATGAAAAAAAATATTTGGGCATTTTCCGATTATACCCCTCAATTAACAACCCCTTACGAGTTTTTGATAAAATATGCATTACAGTTAAAGGAAGACACCAATGGTATAATTGAGGGAGATGTAGTAGAGGTAATTCAACAAGATAAAGAAGAGGTTGTTTTCGCCTTATATTTGGTAGTCCCTGAACTAAGAAATTATAGTTACCGGCTTATTGAAGTTATACAATCAAACGCTTTTACACCTTATCCGGTTAATATGAAACTGTATGGAGCTGCAACGCAAAATGTTGTTGAGGTAAACAATGTTTCTGAACAGAATTTTGAAAAAGAGCTTAAGGATTTTATTACTAGCCCCCTAACCAAGCTAATTTTAACCAGCTTGAAGACACATTTAGAGATAAAAAAAGAGTATGAGTAGTTTAGAAATTGATCTCTCCTAAATTTAGCGATAAATTAAAATGCAAATACAATTGCATGGCTAATCAATATTTTGTTTTTAACATAATGTGATTAGCTTTAATCAATTAAAACCTGGTTAAAATTAAACCCATTTCATGAAAACACGTTATCTGTTAACCTGCTGCTTTTTAGTCTGTATCGTAATATCCTGTAAAAAACATAGCTCTTCACCGGGTTACAGCGGTTGGAGCACCTATGCCGGTTCAAAAGACGGCAACCGTTATTCGTCAGATGACCAGATAACCTTAAAAAATGTAAACCAGCTTAAAGTTGCCTGGACATACAGTACCAATGACAAGGACAGCGCTAACCGCAGCCAAAACCAGTGCAACCCCATAATGGTTGACGGCATACTTTATGGTACCAGCCCCAAATTAAAATTATTTGCACTGGATGCCGCTACAGGCGAACAAAAATGGTTGTTTGACCCGGCGGCAGCGGAGGGCGCAAAATATGGCGACCCCCTTGCCTGGTACAAAATATGCAGGGGCGTTGTGTATTGGGAGGATGAAAATGGCGATAACAGACGAATATTTTACAGTGCAGGCGTTAAAACGTATGCCATTGATGCCGCGACTGGCAAGCCTATAACAACTTTTGGTAAAGGCGGCTATATTGATCTGTCGAAAGACCTGGGCCGCGAAACTAATTCCTTTGTTTCGGGTACTACGCCAGGTGTAATTTTCAAAGATTTGTTAATTATCGGGACACGGGTATCTGAATCTGACGATTCGGCGCCGGGCCATGTTCGCGCCTATGATGTGCGTACCGGTAAACTCAGGTGGATATTTCATACCATTCCGCATCCCGGCGAAAAAGGCTTCGAAACATGGCCGGATAGTACAGCATGGAAACGGCTTGGCGGCGCCAATGACTGGGGCGGCATGGCATTGGATGAAAAACGCGGAATTGTATATTTGCCGACAGGGTCGATCGGCGAGGATTTTTATGGGGCAAAACGTAAAGGGGCTGACTTGTTTGCCAACTGTTTGATCGCCCTTGACGCTGCAACCGGCAAATATATCTGGCATTACCAGGTAATACATCATGATATGTGGGACCGCGACCTGCCTGCCAACCCCAACCTGGTTACCATAAAACACGATGGAAAAACCATTGATGCTGTAGCGCAGATCACCAAACACGGGTATATTTTTATGTTCGACCGCACAAACGGCCAGCCCATATTCCCGATTGAAGAAAAACCGGTGTCAACAAACGCCTTGCCGGGCGAGCAGCCCTGGCCGACCCAGCCCATACCAACATTACCGCAGCCTTTTGCCCGTCAGCATTTCGGGCCTGAAGATGTGACCGATATTTCGCCCGAAACACATAAGGTGATGATGGAGAAATACAAAAAGGTAAAATATAACGTACAATTTACCCCGCCAAGCAAAGATGGAAGCTGGATTTTCCCCGGTTTTGACGGCGGCGGCGAGTGGGGCGGTGCGGCTGTAGATCCTGAATCAAAAATTATGTATATCAGCAGTACTGAAATGCCCTGGGCGCTGGTGATGATCGATATACCCAAAAATACCAATGATCATACATTAAAAGGGATAGGTTATACTATTTACAATAAATATTGCATAGCATGCCACGGTCCCGAATTGAAGGGCAACGGCACTGCTTATCCCTCGTTGGTTAACATCGGCAAAAAGTATAATGAGCAGCAGGTAAGCCAGATAGTTGCAAACGGGCGCAACATGATGCCATCTTTTAAACAGATCCCTGCGGATGAAAAGAAGGCGCTGCTTGCCTTTTTATTGAAACTACCTGGGAAGCCTTCTGATGCCAAATTAATTTCAAAAGAACCGGTTTCTGCCATTAAAAATACCGCAAACCAAATACCTTATACGATGAACGGGTACAACCGATTTTTGGATACGAATGGCTATCCCGGCGTTAAACCACCCTGGGGCACGCTGGATGCTGTCGACCTGACATCCGGCAAGCTTTTATGGAAAGTGCCTTTGGGCGAATATCCTGAGCTAACAAAGAGGGGCATACCCATTACCGGCACCGAGTTATATGGCGGTCCGCTGGTAACAAAGGGGGGCCTGGTATTTGTTGCTGCCACAAAAGATGAAATGATACGGGCTTTTGATAAAAAAACAGGCAAGCAGGTTTGGCAGGCAAAATTACCCGCCGCCGGATACGCCACACCGGCTACTTATTCAATTGACGGCAAACAATATGTGGTTATTGCCTGCGGCGGAGGGAAAATAGGCAGTAAGTCGGGTGATAGTTATGTTTGTTTTGCGTTAGGGAATTAGAGCTGAAAGCCGAAAGACCAAAGCTTTTTGCTTTTCGCTTTCAGCTTTCTGCCTTTTTTAGCTATTTTCAAATTATGGATAAAGGACGTTTAGAGGCTTTCAGCGATGGTGTAATTGCAATTATCATCACTATTATGGTGCTGGAGTTGAAAATACCTCATGGTGTTCATGCGAGCGATATAAGATCACTTTTGCCCTTATGCCCAGTTTTTATAAGCTATATTCTTAGTTTTATTTACATAGGCATATACTGGAACAATCATCATCATACCATGCAGGCGGTCGAGTCGGTAAACGGCACCATACTTTGGGCAAATATGCACCTGCTTTTCTGGCTTTCGCTGGTCCCTTTCGTTACCGGCTGGATGGGTGAAAATAATTTCGCAAGATGGCCGGTAACCTGTTACGGCATTGTACTTATAATGAACGCCATAGCCTACGGGCTTTTAATACTTGCCCTCATCAGGCATCACGGAAAAGATTCATTGATAGCAAAAGCTGTTGGCCGGGACTGGAAGGGGAATATTTCCATTGCTATTTATGCCATTGCTATCGGTCTGTCATGGCTAAATTCAACCATCAGTTTCGGGCTTTACATACTGGTAGCATGTATTTGGTTTATCCCGGATAAACGGATAGAACGAAAGCTCGTAGGGGAGGAACCGCCGTGCGGGAAATAGTCATTGGGTCATTAAGTCATTAAGTCATTAAGTCATTAAGTCATTGGGTCATTTTTTATGATATTGAATAGCCATCGTTTAGCCACGCAATGACCAAATTACTTAATGACCAAATGACTCAATGACCAAATGACCCAATGATTCAACAAGCTCCCTTGCCCCCTTCAAACTCAACCCGAAGTAAAACTTTTGCCCCGGCTGATATTTTTCCCGCAGTTCAAAATTTTCAAATGCCGGGCCGCCGGGGATGTTGATGTATTTCGTTTTATCGTTACTTCCGCCTGCCCAATATTTTGCGCGGCCGTTAACGCGCACATTTAACGACTGATCGTACTCGCTGGAATCCACCCGCCAGTATTGAGTAAGCTTATAACCCGGGCGGTAGCGCCAATTGGACTTGGGCTGATAAGGCCAGGAAGCAAGTTCGGCCAAATTTTCGTTGGATTCGGCTACGGCATATAAGTCGCCATTTCTGCTCTTCAGCATTTGAATATAAGGATAAGGATCCTTTTCGTCGAATTCAATATCATCATAGCCAGCAAATAATTTCCTGGAATCGATCACGCTGCCCCTGAGGTACAGCAACCTTAACCGGGAGTAATTGCCCATAGTGGCTGTTAATGCGCAGCGTTCCATAGCAACGCTTCCAGGCTTATTAAATATCTGCAAGCCCAGTTCGCCGGGCCGGTCACTGCGTATAGTTAGCTTCAGGTAGGGGTTGGCGCCATCTAAAAATTTCTCCATAAAAACATAAAGCGACAATTCCTCAACTTCAGGGTGCTTTGGGTCGGGGTGGGAGATCACCCCGCGCGTATTGGCGTAAGGACTAAAACTGCTGTTATTAACACTATCGGCAGCCCAAAATTGTTTACCCAATTTGCCATCTGTGGCCGAGGGTGATACTTCGCTGAATTCCATATCGCCATTCACCAACGGTTCAATGGCTATAAAATTGATGAGCGACGTTACCCCTTGATAGTTATACCCTATCCGGAGCAATCCCCGCGGGCCGCCTTCGCTGTTTTGGCCGGCGCCTTCCATGGCGGCAGGCCAAAGACCGACAACGATTCCGTCCCGGATGCCCCAAATGGGCGGCGACTTTTCCGTTTCTGGCCGTATCCATGCAGGGTTATTAGTTAATGGCTGTGCTTGCGCTGCAAAATACAGCACAGCCGCAATTACGCAGGCGGCTAACCGCATCCTATTGCCCCTTTTCCTTATCCCAGTACATCCGGCTTGTCATTTTGTCGCCACCGGTTAATCCCGCCACCGCAGCATTATAATTGGCCAGATTGGTAACTTTTTGACTTGGAGGATAGGGCAACCGGCGTGGAATGGTGCCGCTGGTGACATTACCCGGATAATTTGTAGGTGTAAGCGCGGGGTAGCCTGCCGGATTGGCAATCGAAGATGTACGCCGCCAGTTGGCCCAGGCTTCATATTCATCCATGAGCGAACAAAGCCAATACTGCATATTGATTTGTGAAAGTCCGGAGGCAGGAACATATGGATGGGCGCTTAAATAGGTTTGAGCATCGCCGGGGCTGATAGTTGCGGCAGACCCATAAGCAGATAATTGTGTAATAGCCGCTAATACTCCATTTTTATAATGAGTGGCTGCATCGCCGCCGATACCCCAGCGCTGGGCGGCATCGGCCAGCAAAAGTTCGGTTTCAGCATAAGTAAGGATCAAACTTGGCGCACTAATCGAAAGCAGGTTATCGCTTATTCGTGAATACCCGGCAAGCCCTTCGGCAGGTAACGAATCCTTGGCAACAATAAGAAGGTTTATGGCTGGATTGAGCCCACCTATAACATACCCTGGAGGCAAACCGATCTGATCAGCTGCGTTAGTGTCTGTAAATTGGGGGAATGTGCTGGGATCAGTGGGGTCTTGCAAACCATACGCTATCCAGGCTACCACAGGTAAACGCGGATCGTTGTTTTTTTTCATGTTGCTAACAATAGTGCTTGATAACCTGACGTCCGTACTGTCCTGACTAAAAATTTGTGCTGCATCCTGGTTTGACGTAAGCGCGTTAGCGCTTAACACATGTTGAATTATAGCGTTATCATCATTGCTTTGCATGGTCTTTCCCGTAACCTGCGTTACATATTTTTGGGCTGTTGGGGCATCAACTTTAGTCAGGCGCATAGCCATCCGCAGCAATAAAGAGTTACCAAACATTTTCCACTCCGCAATTTGATCACCTGCCTGTGAATATAAGATATCTCCCGTTGGTTTGTCCCCATTTTCGGTCAGGCTATCAGTAGCCTGCGATACCTCTTTTAGCAAATCGGTATAAATAACCTGTTGCTGATCATATACCGGGGTATAAATCCTTTCATAATATCCCAGCCCGGCCTGAAAATAAGGAATATCACCATAAAGATCCGTCAATTGCTGAAATATCATGGCCTTCATTATGCGCGCCATTTGGTGAAGGTTCCTGTATTGCGGTTTATTGGCGGTAAGCTGGTATAATTCAACTGCAGGTTGTACAGCGCTGGTATAATTGTCCTGGAATGTTTGACCCATTGCACCAATATTATTCAAATACTTGTCGCCATAATAAAAACCGGTGTTTGTTGATGCAACGTGCTGAATAAAACCGGCAACGCCCCCCCATTTTGTCACCCACACACTTCCGCCTTCGGTTGGGGCCCCGGTGTAGGCCAACTGAACTGTGGTCAGCAAAAGATTTGGGTTGACCTGACCGGCTGTAATCTGGTCCGGGTTTATATTCGCTTTTGCCAAATCTTTTTTACACGAGCCGGCTGCGATCATAATGACAGCTGCTGTTATTATTAAATATATGCTCTTAAATTTCATACTTATATTTATAATGTTTATACCTATGTATCTGCTTACAATTTTATGTTAAGGTTTAACCCAAGTGTCCTGGAATAAGGAACTGCCGGAGCTTCAAGTCCCTGTGACAATATCGAAGCAGTATAACTTTCTTCCGGGTCAATGTTTGGTGTGTATTTCAAAATAGTGAACACGTTATGACATACAAAACTTAGCCTTAAACCATGTATTTTACCTTTAAATGCATTTGTGGGAAAATCATAGCCGATTATCAATTGCCTGAATTTTATGAAACTGTCACTGTAAACAAACTGTCCCTGGTCTGCAAAGGCCCAATCGCCGTAATATGCCTGGGCGCTCTGCTGGTCAGTACCATACAACAGATTTCTGCCGGGCAGTGTAAGTTTGGAAAGGCCGTCCTGGTAGGCAATAATATTTGTATTCGAAAATATATGTCCGCCGAATTTTCCGTCAATAAGAAATGACAAAGTAAAGTGCTTGTATTTGAATGAGTTATTAATGCCGCCTCCCCAGGGGTTTTCTCCCGATCCAAAAGTCTTTGGTTGTGCTACAGATGGATCCGGAGCGCCAAGTCCGGGGTCGATGATAATGTTGCCTTTGCTGTCGCGCGCAGGGTCTTCGGCAATTATTTGCAAGGGCTCTTTGCCAACTATATCCTGCAGGTACGCTGTTGAGCCCCAGTCCTGGGCTTCGGAGCCGAGATTTATATTGGGCTGACCGCCTAATGATATTACTTTACCTTTTGCATAAGTACCATTCAAATCAATATCCCATCTAAAATTATCAGTTTTAAAAGGTGTACCCCCAATTTCAACTTCAACACCATTATATCTTAATGTACCAACGTTAAGCAGTGCCGAATTGTATCCCGAAGTGTAATCAATGGTTACCGGTATAATATCGTCTATAACCTGCTTTTGATAAACTGCCACGTCAAACTTTAGCCTGCTTTTAAAAAAGTCCATTTCAGTTCCAACCTCAAACTCCTTTCTTTTTGAGGGTTTCAGCCCGCTGTTAGGTACGGTGCCATTTCCTGCTGTGCCTATCGGATAGGTACCGCCGTTGCCGGGACTGTAAGTTCCGCTAATACCATAGGTTTGCAGCGTTTGATATGGGGCATCAGCAGCGCCGCCAACATCGGCATAACTTAATCGCAATTTACCAAGATCCATGTTTTCGATATGCAGTAACTCTGAGAAAACAAATGAGCTGCTGAACGATGGATATAAGTAGTTAATAGTACCCGGCGACAAGGTCGAGTACCAGTCGTTACGGCCGGTTACGGTAAAATAAAGCAAACTTTTATAGGAGAAATCAAGGCTTGCATAAACAGATTGATATTCTTCGTTGTTTGTTTGGAGGCTTACATACGGATTTTCGAGATTACCAACGTTATACAGGTTAGGAATGGCGAAGTTATTGCCTCCCGCTGTAAAATATTCTTGCACGGATTTTCTGTAGTTTCCACCCAGCAACGTCGTCATGGTAAAATCCTTGCCGAATTTATAATGTTTTCCAAATGTAAGATCAAGGTTTAGTTCTGTTTGTTTTACATTTTGCTCAGTCATATCCCCATCTACTCCTTCGTCAACCAAATAGCCTGTTCCCGGAGGTTCGATATTTGTATTCCTGTCATTGGTGTAATCATCGGCAACCTGGAAACCGATAAAATAGCCGCTATCAAATGTATATTTTGCGTTTGCCGATCCTGTAAAGCGGTTACGGTGAATGGCTCCCTGCAGTTCATAAGCAGCAAAATAGGGGTTCGTTGTATATGGGTCGCTAAAGGGGTTTAATTCGTCGCCGCTATTGCCTGCCACGGTACCGTTTCCGTTAGGGCCTGCCAGCGTAGTAATATTAATATTTCTCGGCACAAACATAGGCCCCCAGTTTAGGTTACCCACCGCATCAGATAGATTAGGCGCGTTTTTAGTATATTCAGTTACATACTGCGCGGAAAGATCGAGCGTTAAATTTTTCCCGAATTTAAGGTTGGTGGTTTGGTTGAATGTTAACCGCTGCAGCCCCGCGTTTGGAACATAGCTTTGATCATTTAAATCGCTTACAGAAAAGCGTGTGGCGCCATCGTCGCCCAAACCTTTGCTAAAGGACACGGTATTTGTAAGATCGCCGCCTGACCGGTAAAAGCGTGAAAGATTTCCAGTAGCAACAGCAGAATAGGGCCTTTTAATACCATCAAACTGGTAAGCTTCTTTCCCGTTTAACAGGCCGCCCCAGTTTGATTCCATTGAACCTAAAGCATCTGGCCCGCTAACAGGCGGCGCCTGGTTATATCCCTGCCCATACGTATTCTGGAAATTAGTTTCATCTATTACATTTTCACTCACAAAATTTGAATTTATTTCCACCCCAAGCCCGTCGCCGCTTTTGCCTTTTTTGGTAGTAATAATCACCACACCGTTTGCCCCCCGGTAGCCATATAACGCCGTGGCAGCAGCGCCCTTTAATATAGAAATGTTATCAATATCATCCGGGTTTATATCGCCTATACCATCGCCGCCATCTTTACCGCCATAACCATCATTTCCGGTTTGCTGATAGTTGTTATTAACCAGCGGTACCCCGTTAAGTACATACAGCGGTTGGTTATTACCCGTCATGCTGCTAATGCCCCTTATAATAACATTGGTTGCACCATTTGGCCCCGAGGCAACGCCGCTTACGTTTACACCCGCAACCCGGCCTTCAAGGCTGTTAACAAAACTGTTCTCTCTCGCCTCTGTAATTGAAGCGCCATGAACGGTAGTAACAGAGTAGCCTATTGCCCGGTCTTCTTTGGTAATACCTAACGCCGTAACAACTACATCTTTCAGTTGACTGGGAGATGGCTGCAGTTTTATATCTATGTTTGGCCTGCCCGCAATAGCAATTTGTTTGGTGTCATATCCAATAAAACTAAAAATCAAAACAGCAGTACTCCCCGCATTAATTGAATAGGCGCCGTTGGCATCAGTTGGTACAGCCGTAGTTGTCCCTTTGATTGTTACTGTAACACCGGGCATTGTTTCATTTGAGACAGCATCAGTAACTTTTCCTTTAACTGTCATGGTTGTGCCGCCGCCCTGGGCAAGGGCTGTATTGCTAAACAATAAAATGAACAATACATTCAATGCTGCAATTTGTAGAACATGAATGAGTTTAAGAGTGTAAAAGTTTTTTTGCATAAAGTAAAATTTAAAAATAAATTCAATCCGATCAGGTTACTTCACATATTCATTCGCGAATACTGCTATTAATTAGCCGGCATGCTTTTCAACATCAACCCTCGCTTAAATAGCTGGTTTACCAGGTACAGGTATAACAGGGGTACTTTAGCTAAATTAAAAAAAATATTTTATTTAATGCTACTGTAACATAAAAGTTAAAAATCTGCCCCCTGATGATATGAACAGGATCATAATAAAAAAAGCCGCCCTTTTTGGACAGCTTCTTTTCAAAAAAATACCGGGTTAATTTGTTAGCAGGAACGGCATTAAAATTTGAGAGTTATACCTAAGGTTGATTGGAGTTCGGTTATAGGCATTTTGGTTTGATAACGGCCTACGCCCGTATAAGTAGGGCCTGAGTTCTCAATTTTTATCCCGTCGGAATTTATATAGTTAAATTTTATACCCACGTCCCAGCTATCGCTCAGGCTGTAACGCAAACCCAGGCTGCCGCTGTAACCGATGGCGGTAGCGGTGGAGTTGAGCTGGTTGAGATACGTATCTGAATTTGCCGAATTGTCGAAAATTACGCCAAGTGTTGGGGTCGAAATGCTTTTTATGAAACCGGCCGATGCCCTGAGGTCGAGGGTGAATTTTTTGTATAAAAAAGAATATTGCGGGCCAATCATGAAATTAACGGTTTGAAAACGGCCGTTGGTGGTAACGTTAGCCTCATCTTTATCAAAGGAAGCAAGATAATTATTAGAAAGGCTTAGCGCATCTGTCGAGCTCAGTTCTCCCTGGTCCTGGTATGAAAAAGTTATGCCAAGCGCCAGGTTTTTATAGAGGTAAATCCCGAAATCAAAGCCGAATGCAGGGCCGTTTTTAGCAAACCCTGCGTTATTGTCGAAGTAATTTGTAGAACCATAGGTGCTTAAAGGGTGAGATATTCCACCAAAAAAAGACATATAACTTTTTGCCTGCGGTTTATCGTCCTGCGCTTTGGCGTTTAAAGAGAAAAGTGTAATTAAAATTGCTGATAGTATAGTAAAGTTTTTTTTCATGTTATAGTGCGGGTGGTTGTTGTTTTTTGCTTTTTTCGCGTTTGTGTTTTTACCGGGATACAAATGCATCGGTTATGCAAACGTATAAAGGATTGTAATAGTATCCATATTAATTCTTAAAAATTGTTAATTTTTATATGTAACAAAAGCCTTACCCGCGGTTTTGAGACCTTTATCAATCTAAAAAACCTATTCCGAATATTTACCAAACGCGTTTAAATTTCGAAGATACTATAATACAGCCAATTCATGTTAAGGTATGTGTAAATTAATGATTAACAATTATTTGGTATATTAGTACCATGCGTAAAAATAATGGTTAAATGAAGGCCGGTCACGTCAAACATTGTTCGTTGCGTGTAAACACTGTTTTTTTGCGGGTTTTTATCGGTGTTTTTTATTTTACGGGAATGATGCCTTCACTGTTTGCACAAGACATTAACAACCTGCATATTGAAAAAGTACAGGATGAGGGTATCTCAAATAACTACATAAATGCGATAACGCAAGATAAGAACGGCTTTATTTGGTTTGGCACCGGTGAAGGGATTGTCAGATATGATGGGTATACCTACAAAACCTTTAGAAATTTTACGGGCGATGCATCTTCCTTAATTATCAAAGGAATAGAAACTCTTTATCCTGAAAACAAAAAGCTGTGGATAGGGTCAATTGCCGGATTGAGCAGTATCGACATCAATGATCAAACTATAAAAAGTTATTATGGAAATGAACCTTTGCAGGTTTTTTCAATTTTGCCGAAAAATGATTCGGTTTTTTGGATCGGCGCTTCCACAGGCCTGTTTCAGTTCAATAAAAAAAATTCGGAATGGAAAAGGATCCGTCTTACCGAAAAAAATATTTTCATCAGTTCGCTATGCGACGATAAAAAGGGCCATCTTTATTTCACCGTGCAAAACGGGTTTTATTGTTATACAATTTCAACCGGCGCTTATAAGTTCTATCACCCTGGCTTGTCCACATATCCAAAATCAGGTAAAAATGTTACCATCCCTTTTACTACGTCAGCAATAGACAAGGAAGGCAACGTTTGGCTGGGCACCTGGGATGCCGGCCTGGTACGATTTAATCCTAAAACTGAGGAAATAAAAGTATGGTCGCATCAAACGGACGATGTTCGTTTCCTGCCCTACAAAATAGTTGACGATATATTGCCGGACGATAATGGGAATATATGGCTGGCGAATAAAGAAGGCGGCCTTACTATTTTTAATCCTTCAAAAAACAAATTTGTAAATTACCCTGTAGAGTGGGGAAGCGAGAATAAAATATCGGCAGCTGTAAAAAGTTTATTTCGCGACAAATCAGGTACAGTTTGGATAGGCAGTGAAAATGGCGTTTTTAAATATGACCCGCACAGGTTTTTTTTGTCAAGAACACAAATGCTTTTGCAAACCGACAGCGGCCTGCAAAAAACGCATATCTCGCCGCTCACAATGCTCAAAGACAAGGATGGTTTGTGGTGGATGGGCATGTACGAAGGCTTATTTATTTTCAATCAAAAAACCAATATATTGCAAGATTGCAATAAGAAGTTCGGGCTCGCTCCAAATCTCCCGGTGTTTAATATTATACAGGATTCGGGCGGAGCAATATGGCTTACCGCAAACAACATGCTGGTAAAAGTATTGAAAAAAACAAGCCACGGAAACACGTCGTTCCATACTGAAATATTTAAATCGCCTGATATTCAAAGGGCTATATACAATTTGTATATTGATAAAGAAAACAGGATATGGGTGGGTACAAGCAGTCAGGGTATTTTCAGGTTCGATCCTGTGTCTAAAAAATTTATTCCCTGTCATTACAACGAAACAAATATCCTGCATCGCATAAAACAAATCCGCACTTTTTGCGAGTTGTCAAAAGACAGTATGCTCGTCGGAGGCGATCATACAGGATTAATTTTAATGCATACCAATAGCGGCAGTTTCGAAAGGGTACAAATGGGCAACACCGCCAGGCTTGAAAAAGATTATACCGTAAATGTAATTTATAAAAAAGGGGAAAACATTTGGATAGGTACCGAATTTAATGGTTTATGGCAAACAAACAGCCATTTTAAAGAGCCTTTGATCGAAACAATTAACGATGGGCTTCCATCAATGGATATATCGGCGATACAGAGCGACAGACAAAATAACTTTTGGTTATTGACAGGCACCGGCGTTGTGGAATTTCATGTTCCGGATAAAAAAATTACTGTTTTTGATAAAAAGGACGGTATTCAGAATTTAGAGGAACTATATTCAATAATAGCAAGTAACGAAGGCGATATTTCCATAGGCTGCAGGGGCGGTATTTATAACATTAATCCCGGGCGGATTGTAAAAAATAAGCAGCCGCCTGAAGTACTGATAACAGACCTGAAAATTTTTGATAAAGACTATATTATCCACAAAGGTGAAACCATAAAACTCGATTACAATCAAAATTACTTTTCGTTTGAATATGTTGCGCTTAACTATACGCAGTCGAAGCTTAATAAATATGCTTACAAAATGGACGGCCTCGATAAGAAATGGAACGATGCCGGGCCGCGCCGCTACGTTTCTTATGCTAACTTAAATGAAGGTACTTATGTTTTTAATGTGAAAGCCTGCAATAACGAAGGTGTTTGGAACAATGTGCCTGCTAAACTTATTCTCGTCATCACCCCGCCGTTTTGGCACCGCGCATGGTTTTACCTGGCTTTTGCGGTTGTTGTATTAAGTATAATGTATATAATATACGCCTATAATATGAACCAGCTTAAAATGAGATCGCAATTGCGTGATAAAATTGCGCGCGACCTGCATGATGACATTGGTTCGACGCTTAGCGGTATAAATATTTTTAGTAAGATAGCGCTGCAGAAAATAAACAGCGACACGCGAAGCAGCCGTGAGCTGCTCGAAAAAATAAGCAGCCGGTCCGAAAAAACCATGGATGCATTGTCAGATATAGTTTGGTCTATCAATACCCGGAACGATGGCATGGATAATTTTTTAACAAAGGCCCGTGAATATCTTGCGGAAGTTTTAGAAGCACAGGGTATTCCTTATGAATTTAATACAGACCCCGAATTGGAAAACCTGAAAATAGGGATGGCAGACAGGAAAGAGTTATATCTTATTTTTAAAGAAGCCATTTGCAATGCCTCCAAATATGCCCGCTGCAGTTTTGTTAAGATTGGGTTTAGCAAATTTAAAGACACCTGCACATTAACCATTCATGACAACGGCAGAGGATTTAATGTAACCGCTGTTTCTACCGGTAACGGTATTTATAATATGAAGCACAGGGCCGAAAAAATGGACGCAGCGTTTCATATTGAAAGCGGGGAAAACAAAGGAACCCTTGTTACCCTAAGCTTCCATATCCCCCGATTTCGGTAGCAACAAATGCTGAATAATCTGTTTACATTTAAGGTGTTTTGAAAGCCTGTTTCAATTGAAGCAGAATTTTTATACAAATTGGCTATCGCTACAGGACTAACTATCGAAAAAGAGATTAAATGAAAACCGGCATATTGATATATGAGGATAATATCGACTTACGCGAGGCGCTGGTACAACTTATTAACACGTCAGACAATTATACGTGCGTAGGCGCTTTTCAAAATTGCATTGAAGTTTTAAATGACCTGCTGATGCTGAAACCGCAGGTGATACTGATGGACATTGATATGCCCGTTAGAAACGGCATTGAAGCTGTTCAGCTGATCAGGCAGGTTGATAAAGAAGTTAAAATAATAATGCTCACCGTTTTTGATGATAATCAAAACGTGATAGCAGCCATATGTGCCGGCGCTTCCGGGTATTTACTTAAGAAATATTGCTTCGAAAAATTGTTCAGCTCAATTGCCGAGTCCCTCAGCGGAGGGGCGCCTTTAAGCGCAAACATCGCACGCATGGTGATAGATCATTTAGCGCAGGGGAACTATGGGGCCGTAGAAAAATATGACCTGACGGTGCGCGAAAAAGAAATCCTGAACGACCTGGTAAAAGGGCTTAGCTATAAAATGATAGCCGCATCGCTCAATATCAGTTTCGAAACGGTGAAAAGCCATATCCGTAATATTTATGAGAAACTTCATGTACATAATCAATCGGAAGCCGTGGCAAAAGCATTAAAAAACAGGATAGTTTAGGGGAGGGAGTCGGAAAGTCCGGAAGTCCGGAAGTCGGAAAGTCCGGAAGTCGGAAAGTCCGAAGGAAAAAGTTTAATAACTTTGCGCGTCATCCTTTTAATCTTCCGGACTTTCGGACTTCCCGACTTTCGGACTAAACCTATTTAAGCCCTGTCAGTTCTATCATAAAGGTTTTTCCCTGGTATTTAATCATACCAAAGCCGGGCGCATACCACATGGTGTTTTCGCTGGTGTTTGAAGCGGTTCTGGGCCCTAATTTGCCGAATTTGGCCCTAAGCCTATCCATGGCACTCATGGCGCTGTTGGCAGTGTCGGCACTTGCACCCTTAAAACTTGTTGACGATGTAGTTTTCGAAGTTATTTTAAAACAGTCCCAGGTCCCGGCCGTAGTAGTCACCGATTCTTTTCCGGCTACTATCCTGTCCGTAACCTGAACATTGATAACTGCCGTCATTCCATTATTCATGGTTGATTCCATTTGACTGCTGGCATCTTTTAAATGATCGCCGACCTGCATCCCGGCAGGATATTCCATATAGCTTTGGCTTATTACTTTAATATCCATTTTGACACTTTGCTGCGACTGCTGCGGCGAGTTAGAACTCATATCCATCATCATTGCACCGCCGCTGCATTTATAGGCCACATTGGACGAGCCCATCAGTTTTCCGTTTTTATCGTACGTTTGGGTAACCACATTTGCCGTGGTTATCCTGTTTGAGGTATTTACATCAGAGACATTTGAAACAGATTTAAAAGTTATGTCGCCTTTATTACTGAAAGCTGTCATTTCGATGGTTTTATTTTTTTGCATATAGATGTATTGACTGCAATCTTGTGCAAAAAGCTGCGCTGTTATAAAAAAACAAGCGAAAATGGAGACAAATTTTTTCATGGCTTTTTAATTTAAATAACAAAACTATTACAAAGGGCAATATGCGTCAATCACCCAAACAGGGGATAGGCGGCCCGGCATTTTGAAATACGCCATTTGATAATATATATGTAAGAAAGCTCGCTCATTTTAAGTATGAGGCGACTTTAGTGCTTCAATGCATGATAAAGAGTACTAATTTACTACATCTTTCAGGCAAAGACAATTTGCTCAGGAAAATAAATTGTACATTTATTTCCAGATCGGACTTGTCATGATTAAAAAGTTTACCCGTAATCCCTGGTTGCTATTTTTACCCTTTCTTTTTTATTATGCCTATGTTATTATCATAAACAAATGGCCCACTTTGTACGGCGATGAGATCAGGTACGTTGATTTCGCACACAACCTGATACATGGCTTTTACTCGCCGCCGGCGCCGCATATCAATTTGTGGAGCGGCCCGGGCTTTCCAATTATTTTGGCGCCGTTTATAGCATTAAAGGTTCCCGTTATTTATATCACCCTGCTGAATGCGCTCTACCTGTATTTAGCAATTGTGTTTTTATACAAGGCGTTGAGCCTGCTCACTAACCGCAAAATAGCGATCATATTTAGTTTGCTGCTGGCAGTTTATCCCAATGCATCAGCCATATTGCCTATTTTGTATACCGAGGCGTTCACCTACTTTTTGGTATCATCATTTGTTTGCGCTGTTACGCTTTGGTACCTCAAAAAAAATAAGCGGTATGGTACAATAGCAGGCCTGGTATTGGGTTATATTATTTTAACTAAAATTATTTTTGGTTACGTGCTTATTGTTTGCCTCGTTGTCTGTTTACTATTGTTGCTGATCAAAAAAAATAAATTGTATTACTTAAAGCCGGTGAAAATCCTGCTGATAGCCTTCGCAGTTTCAGTACCCTACTTAGCTTACACCTGGCATATTACCGGCAAAATTTTTTATTGGGGCAATTCAGGCGGTATGAGTTTGTACTGGATGAGCACACCCTATGAAAATGAATATGGCGACTGGAAGCTTCCTGATTTATCAAACAAACAATACCCTACGCTATTTAAATCGGCGGAGGCGGATGCTTTATTAAAGAAAAATCATTCAAAGGAGATAAAATTTATTCTTAAACATAATGAGGTTGAACAGGACGCGCTTTTCAAACAAAAAGCCATCGATAACATAAAAAAGCATCCGCTCAAGTTCATGACCAACTACTATTATAATTTTTCGAGGATGCTGTTCAACTTTCCCTATTCATATTCATACCAGGATGGGGCCATCGTGCGAAATATAATTTCAGGTTCGTTAATTTTATGGTCATCAGTAATTGGTATCATACTAACATATATCAATTGGCGCCGCATAGTCTTTCCCGTAAAGTTTGTGCTGTTAATTACCGGCGTATATTTGCTGCTGAGCGGGGCGTTGAGCTCGTACCCTCGTCAGTTGGATGTTATAGTGCCTGTATTGCTTTTTTGGATCGGATATTTAGCAGCCAATATTAAAAAAATAAACCTGAAGTTTGGGCTTGAAGAACGGTTGGAGGAAGTTGATTTGATATTGCTTGCCGGTGTTGAAGTAAAGAACGAAGCGGTTGCGGAATAGTTATAAAAGCTCATTTTCAAATCAACGTGAACACAAACAAAACAAAGAATAACAAATTTATTAAAATGAAGAAGCATAGATACCTGCTGTTATTGCTGACCAGCTTATTTAGTTTTAACGCATTTGCACAGCAAACCACCGACAGCACCTACCAGGTAAAGGGATTTGCCATTGCGGCCCCAAAGCCCGATGGCGTAGCCGATTTTGTTAAATTTATTAATGAAGAACTGGCGCCGCACAAGATAAATACGCTGATAATGCGGGTTGATTATAACTATCAATATAAGAGTCACCCCGAACTGCGGGATACATTAGCCTTATCAAGAAGCGATGCCAAAAAGATACTGGAGGCCTGCAAAAAGAACGGCATCAGCATCATTCCGCAAATTAATATGCTGGGCCACCAATCGTGGGCGGACAAAGTTGGTATGCTGCTTAAAGTGTACCCCCAGTTTGATGAAACGCCATGGGTGAAAATGCCGGCGCCGGCTGACTATAAATGGCCCAACGCCGACCTTTTATACTGCAAAAGTTATTGCCCGCTTAGCCCTGGCCTTCACAAGGTGTTATTTGACCTTATAGATGAGATAACCGATGTATTTGAAGCGAAAGCGTTCCATGCCGGCATGGACGAGGTGTTTTATTTGGGTGAGGACAAATGCCAGCGTTGTGCAGGCCGCGACAAAGCAGTACTTTTTGCCAACGAGGTGCAAACCCTACGCGACCACCTGGCCGAGACGGGCAAAGAGCTTTGGATATGGGGCGACCGTTTGATTGACGGGCGGACCACCGGTATAGGGGAGTGGGCAGCCAGCTATAATAATACCTATAAGGCAATTGATATGATCCCCCGCGATGTGGTGATCTGCGACTGGCAATACGACGAGGATAACCAGACGGCGGTCTATTTTGCGCTGAAAGGCCTTAGAGTAGTAACCTGCGCCTGGAACCGCCCGCAAGTAGCTGTTAGCCAGGTGGAAGACCTGTACCGTTCAAGGGCATTGTCGGGCAAGGAGATCAAGGGCCGTTTTTATGGGATCGCAGAAACCGTATGGTCGCCGCCGGCGCAATTTTTGAACGGGTACTACGGAAAAATAACCGACACAAAAGCCGGCGATAACACGCCCTGGAATACGTTCAGGGTTATGTTTGATAAAGCTGCCCAGTTAGATCAATCAGCGGCGACGAAATAGAGGCCGGAATTTCATCATAAAAAGTGAAAAAAGGATGCAATTTTGTAATGCATTAGCGTTAATATTGTTCAAAAACCTTTACCGGCCTTGTTTAGCTATTGAAAAAACCCGGAAACCTGCGAATGAAAAACATCAAATACCTTTTCTGCTTTTTTATTCCATTTTTTATTGCCTCCTGCAAAAAAAAAGAAGCAACACTTTTTGAACTGGTGCCATCTTCATGGTCGGGCGTGGATTTTAATAACCGGATCACAGAGAATGACACCATCAACCCATTAAACCTTGTTAATGTTTACAATGGCGCAGGCGTTGGCATCGGCGATTTTAATAACGACGGCTTGCAGGACATTTACCTTGTAGGCAACCAGGTACCCAACAGGTTGTACATTAATAAAGGTAATATGAAGTTTGTCGATGTTACCGCCGAAGCCGGGGTCGGCGGTATGGGCGGATGGGGCAGGGGTGTAGCTGTAGTAGACATAAACAACGATGGGCTGCCCGATATTTATGTTTGCAATACTTTGTTGAGTGATTCCACGAAAAGACAGAACCTGCTATATATAAACCAGGGGCCTGATAAGAACGGCGTGCCTCATTTTAAAGAAATGGCTAAGGAATATGGTCTCAACATAAACGTCCATTCCACCATGGCCACCTTTTTTGATTATGACAATGATGGCGACCTCGATATGTACCTGACGGTAAATGAAGTAAAATCGGACGACCATACTACCCATTTCAGGCCTATCGTTACAGATGGTTCAAGGAGCAGCACGGGCAGGCTTTACCGCAACGATTGGGACCCGGTATTAAAACACCCGGTATTTCACGATGTATCAAAACAAGCCGGTATATTGATAGAAGGCTATGGCCATGCTGCCACTACCGTTGACATCAATCGCGACGGCTGGAAGGATATTTATGTAACCAATGATTTTTTAACTCCCAATATCTTATACGTTAATAACCACGACGGTACGTTTACCGACAGGTCGAAGGAGTATTTTAAACATACTTCCACCAGCGCAATGGGACAGGATATTGAGGATATGAACAATGACGGCCTTGCCGACATTTTTGAGCTGGATATGTACCCGGAGGGTAATTACCGGCAAAAAATGTTTATGAACGCAAACTTTTCCGACCTCAATTTCAACTTTGATTATTACAATTACCAGTATCAATACAACCGGAATACCTTGCAGATAAACCAGGGGCCGGGTTTGGGTCAGAATGATTCAATTGGCGCACCGGTTTTTAGTGAAACAGGTTTTTTAAGCGGTGTGGATGCAACAGACTGGAGCTGGTGCCCCCTGGTTACCGATTTTGATAATGATGGTTTGCGCGACATCATTGTAACCAATGGCTACCCGCGTGATATTAATGATCATGATTTCAGGGTATTCAGGGACAATGCGTATAGTACTGCGCCTATACAACAGGTAATCAGCCAGATTCCTGCGGTGAAAATATCAAACTATGCCTTTAAAAATAACGGCGACCTGCACTTTGCCGATGTGACAAAAAACTGGGGTCTTGATATCCCGAGATTTTCAAACGGCGCCGCATACGCTGATTTTGATAACGACGGGGATATGGATGTAGTGATCAATACGATTGATGATGAAGTGCTTATTTATAAAAATACGGCAAGGGAAAAAAATAAAAGCAACAGCCATTACCTGCAGGTTAAATTTAGGGGTGCGCCAAATAATATAGACGGTATCGGCGCCTGGGCAGATATTTACTATGCCCATGGTAAACACCAGGTTTATGAAAACACGCCGTTCAGGGGCTACCTATCAACCATACAAAATATAGCTCATTTTGGGTTAGGTAAAGATTCACTGCTTGATTCGGTAGTGATCCGCTGGCAAAACGGCAAAAAGCAAACACTTGAACATGTTAAAGCCGACCAAATGCTGAAAGTGAACATAGCCGATGCAAATACAAAATACACGTTTGATCAGCCAAAAACAAATACACAATCTTTATTTAAAGAGGTAACCAGGGCAGTCGGCGTAAAATACAAGCACCGCGAAGATGACTTTACCGATTTCAATATACAAAAGCTGATACCGCATAAATTATCGCAATATACACCTGCCGTAGCGGTTGGCGACATCGATGGCAACGGTTATGATGATATTGTAATTGGGGGCACATACAAATACCCCGCGCAGGTGCTTTTACAGCAGCCCGATGGCAGGTTTATTCAGCGCGACCTTTTACCAAAAGGGGCGAATAAGCCGGACGATCTTTTTAAAGACGAAGGCCTGTTATTATTTGATGCCAATGGCGACGGCCACCTTGATTTGTACATAGCCAGGGGCGGTTACGAGCAATTGGCGGGTTCAAAGCATTACCAGGACGCGCTGTATATCAATGATGGCAAAGGTAATTTTACCGAAGCGGTTGACGCCCTGCCTGTAAACCATACCAGCAAATTATGTGTAAAGGCCCTGGATTATAACAAAGATGGCAAACTTGATCTTTTTGTATCGGGCCGGGTTGAACCCTGGGCTTATCCCCGGCCGGTTTCGAGCATCATATTGCGTAATGAAAGTAAGGATGGGCATGTAAAGTTTACTGATGTTACCACAACCGTTGCGCCCGAACTGAAAAATATCGGCCTGGTATGCGATGCTATTTTTACTGATTTTGATAATGACGGCCAGCCCGACCTGATACTTACCGGGGAATGGATGCCGGTAACATTTTTAAAAAATGACCACGGCGTATTTAAAAAACGTAACGGCGAAAACGGGCATCGCCGACAAGTTTGGCTGGTGGAATTCGATAGTGGCCGGCGATTTTGAACATAATGGCAGAACGGATTACATTGTTGGCAATGTTGGTTTAAATACATTTTATAAGGGGAGCGATAAATACCCGGTTTATATTACCGCAAAAGACTTTGATAACAGGCGCGTGTTTGATGCCATTCCTTCTCTTTATTTGAAAGATACGGATGGTGTGATGAGGGAGTTCCCGGCAAATACAAGGGATGATATGGTGAAACAACTGATCAGTATGCGGGTGCGGTTTCAGAATTATAAATCGTATGCGGTTGCCACGATGGATTCGGTGATTACGCCCGAAATGAGGAAGGGGGCCGTGAGGTTAAGAGCCAATACCATGCAATCGTGCTACCTCAGAAATAACGGGAATGGGAAGTTCACGTTGATCCCTTTGCCACAAGAGGCCCAAATATCGCAGCTTGACGGTATGGTAGTTGATGACTTCGACGGCGACGGCAACCTCGATGTCGCTATCAGCGGCAACGATGATGGTAACGGCAACTTTAAACCGCTGGGCATACAGCAAAGCGGCATTTTTATCCCTGGCGACGGCAAGGCGCTGGTGAAATTAAGGGG
>Ga0206872_10051_pt1 | contig 37235 bp, 22 predicted proteins | sample Alteio_BWOrgCont_34_FD_152906 | JGI IMG/M metagenome (GOLD analysis project Ga0206872, IMG submission 152906) | Enriched cells from forest soil in Barre Woods Harvard Forest LTER site, Petersham, Massachusetts, United States -... | ecosystem: Environmental > Terrestrial > Soil > Temperate forest >... | reverse complement strand
AAACCCACTACATATTCTCAATCATCCGCGTAGCGAACTCGCTCGTCTTTGCCTTCGTCGCGCCCTCCATCGCACGCTCAAAGTCGTAGGTCACGAACTTCTGCGCGATCGTCTTCTCCATCGAGCTCTCGATCAACCGCGCCGCCTCGGTCCATCCGATGAAGTCGAACAACATCACGCCCGAGAGCATCACCGAGCCCGGATTGATCACGTCCTTGTCCGCATACTTCGGCGCCGTTCCATGGGTCGCCTCAAACACGGCATACCCATCGCCCACATTGCCTCCGGGCGCAATGCCCAGCCCGCCCACCTGCGCCGCCGCCGCGTCGGAGATGTAGTCCCCGTTCAGGTTCGTCGTCGCCAGCACGCTGTAGTCCTCGGGCCGCAGAATGATCTGCTGAAAGATCGAGTCCGCAATACGGTCGTTGATCAGCACCTTCTGCTTCCACTTGCCGCCGCCATGCGACTCGCCGATGGCCGCCAGCACCGCCTTCACCTCGGCGATCACACCCTCGCCAAACTCCTTGGCCGCAAACTCGATCCCCGGCTCAATCAGCGCGGCATTCTCCTCCGGTGTAATCCCCGGCTTGGCCTCTACGTTGCCCAGGATCCAGCTCTCGCGCTCGGTCACGGTCTGCTCGCGGAACTCCTGCGACGCCACCTCGTAGCCCCATTCACGGAACGCTCCCTCGGTAAACTTCTGGATGTTGCCCTTGTGTACCAGCGTCACCGTCTTGCGGCCCTCCTTCAGCGCAAACGCAATCGCCGCCCGCACCAGCCGCTTCGACCCCGTAATCGAGATCGGCTTCACGCCCACGCCCGAGTCCAGCCGGATCTTCTTCTTTCCTCCCTTCAGCATCTCGTCGTTCACAAACGAGATGAACTTCGCCGCCTCCGGCGTCCCCTCGCGAAACTCGATGCCCGCATAGATGTCCTCGGTGTTCTCGCGGAAGATCACCACATCCAGCTTCTCGGGATGCTTCACCGGGCTCGGCACACCGGCGTAGTACTTCACCGGCCGTATGCACTGATAGAGGTCCATCAACTGCCGCAGCGCCACATTCAGGCTGCGGATCCCACCCCCCACCGGCGTCGTCAGCGGTCCCTTGATCGACACGCGAAAATCCACCGTAGCCTTCACGGTGTCCTCGGGCAGCCAGTCCTGCGTCTTCCGGTACGACTTCTCGCCCGCCAGCACCTCATACCATGCCACCGAGCGCTTGCCGCCATAGGCCTTCGCCACCGCCGCATCGAACACCCGCTGCGAAGCCCGCCAGATGTCCCGACCTGTTCCATCGCCCTCAATAAAAGGAATGATCGGGTGGTCGGGAATCACATACTTGCCGTCTTTGTACTCAATGGCTTGGCCGTTCGTGGGGACAGGGATTCCGTTATAGCTGGTCTGCATGTTGTAGGGGCTCCAAAGAGAGGTGTTCCAATCAGAGCGCGAAGAATAGCATCCGGCGAAGACCAGCGGCAACGCCCGCATTATTTAGCGCCAACGGCGCGGCCACATCACAGCCCCAGCCCGGAGGGCTGGGTTAGGCCGCCACAACCAGGAGGACTGAAAGTCCGACCTAAAATGCCCGCCCACTCACGGAACCCTTCGCGAAACTTTGCCACCTTCGCGCCCAAAGGCCTCTCGCCGGGAGTCGCACCCCGACTGTTCGCTGTTAGCTGTTCCCTGTTAACTCGCTCTCCACTTGCTCTCCCAAAAATCTTGTCAAGCCCCTCACACCACCTCAATCCGTCTAAACCTCTGTCGCCACAGGAGATATCCTTCAAAAAAAGTTGGCGCGATTGGGGTGTCCACCTTGGTATTCTATTAATAAGGTTGAAGAAAAGGGTTTTGCGCGCAGGCTATCGCTCATCGCATCGATAAGCCATCTCGACGTTGCGACTTTGAAAATAGCAAGTCCAGACCTAAACCTTTTTTTCTGAAGACTTTGGGTCAAAAGTACCCCCGGGGGAGGGGGTGCCCCGATTCGGCAGCTGCCTCCACGGAAATGACAATCTCCTGACTCCTCGCTCTACGAGATTTCCGGGGAATCTGCTACGGTGGTCGTGAAGCCATGGGAAGCGACCAGTATCTGCCAATCGTTGTTCTGCTCATCGGTGCCATCGGGTTCGCCGTCGCCCCGCTAGTCCTCGCATGGCTCTGGGCCAAGAAGTTCTCTCCCGCCAAGCCCGGCCACGACAAGAACGCCGTCTACGAGTGCGGCCTCGAGTCCTCCGGCGACGCCTGGGTCCAGTTCAAGCCCGGCTACTACCTGTACGCCATCATCTTTCTGGTCTTCGACGTCGAAGCAGTCTTCCTTCTGCCCTTCGCCACCGCCTTCACCGGGTTCAGCATCGGCGATTGCCTTGCCATGCTGGTCTTTATCTTTCTCTTAGTCGCCGGCCTCGCCTGGGCCTGGCAAAAGAACGTGCTTACATGGGCCTAGAAGGAAACCGATGGATGAAGCGCTAAAGACCGAGCTGAGCCGACAGGGCATCGTCGCCACGACCCTGCAGGACCTCTACAACTGGGGCCGCCGCAGCTCGCTCTGGCCGCTCAACTTCGGCCTCGCGTGCTGCGCCATCGAGATGATCGCCACCACCATGGCCCGCTATGACATGGCCCGCTTCGGCGCCGAGGTCTTTCGCCCCTCGCCGCGCCAGGCCGACCTGATGATCGTCGCCGGGACCATCACCAAGAAGATGGCCCCGCAGGTCGTCCGGCTCTATAACCAGATGCCCGAGCCCAAGTACGTGATCTCCATGGGCGCCTGCGCCATCTCCGGCGGCCCGTTCAAGCAGGGCTATAACGTACTCAAGGGCATCGACCGCTACATTCCGGTCGACATCTACATTCCCGGCTGCCCGCCGCGCCCCGAGGCCCTGATCGACGGCCTCATGGCTCTGCAGCGCAAGATCGATGCCCAGCAGCTCACCGGCCCCACTCGTCCGCGCCACCTGAACGCCGACGAACCCAGCGAGTTCATCGTCCCCAGCTTCGGCGCTCACGATCTCGAACCCTCGCAGAATCCCGGCGTCTGGCAAGCCCCGCCGCTGGTCAACATCTCTCCGGCGGCCAAAGGATGACGCTGGAGACGCTCCAACCTGAGATTGAAGCAGGCGTTCCCGGCTGCCGGCTTGAGATCGTCCCCAACCCCAGCCCGTCGGCGCAGCACTCGCTTCTGATCGACGCAGAACACGCCCTGCCGATCGCAAAGTTCCTGCGCGACGCTCCGCACCTGCGCCTCGACTACCTCTCGAACGTCACCGGCATCGACTGGCCCGCGCGCGAGGTCGGCGAAAAGGTGAAGGTCAAGAAGACAGTCGACGGCCCCGACGGAAAGCCTGTCGAGCAGGAGGTCGAGGAGGTCCAAAAGACCCTCATTCCCGGCTATCTCGAAGCCGTCTACCACCTCTATTCCATGGAGCTGAAGCACGGGCCCGTGATCCTACGCATGCGCACCGAAGACCGCGACCAGGGCGTCCATCTGCCCTCGCTCAATTCCGTCTGGCGCAGCGCCGACTTCCAGGAGCGCGAGATCTTCGACCTCTTCGGCATCGTCTTTGACGGCCATCCCGACCTGCGCCGCCTGCTTATGTGGGAGGGCTTTGAAGATTACCCCATGCGCCGCGACTACGTGGAACCGGACGACTACGAGTACGAGCCCACCGCGCACGACGAGGTGCTGCGCAAGACCCTGCAACACCACGGCGAAACCGCATGACGACAGCCACTCTGCCACCGAACGTGCATCTCTCGCCCAAGGCCTCCGCCGACGGCGATACGCAGCTCTTTGAAGTCTCCATGGGTCCGCAGCATCCTTCGACCCACGGCGTCTTCCGCATGGATGTCGCGCTCGACGGCGAGCAGGTCGTGAAGCTCAAGCCGGTCTTCGGCTACCTGCACCGCAACCACGAGAAGATCGCCGAAGACGAGTCCTACATCGGCTCCATGCCTTACACGGATCGCCTCGACTACTTCTGCTCCATCACCAACAACTGGGCCTACGCGCTCGCCGTCGAAAAACTCGCCGGCATCGTCGTCCCCGAGCGCGCCGAGTACCTCCGCGTCATCACCGCCGAGCTCACCCGCCTGCAGAACCACTCCAGCCTCATCGGCTTCCTCATGCAGGACATGGGCGCCAGCGGAACGCCGCTCATGTATGCCTTCCGCGAGCGCGAGAAGATCCTCGACCTCTTCGAGTCCCTCACCGGCGCGCGAATGATGTGCAACTACATGCGCTTCGGCGGATGCCGCGTCGACCTGCCCGCCGGCTGGCTCGACCAGGCCAAGGCCGTCGTCGCAGCCTTCCCGCACTTCCTCGACGAGTTCGAGAACCTGCTGGCCAGCAACGAGATCCTGATGGCCCGCACGCAGGGCGTCGGTGTGCTTTCGAAGGAGCTAGCCGTCAACGCCGGAGTCACAGGCCCTATGCTCCGCGCCTCGGGCGTCAACTACGACCTCCGCAAGGTCGACCGGTACGGCATCTACGACCGATTCACCTTCCGCGTCCCGCTGGGCGACCACGGCGATGTCTACGACCGCTACATGATTCGCCTGCTGGAGATGCGCGAGTCGGTCAAGATTCTCGAGCAGGCCATGCGCGACCTGCCTGAAGGTCCCATTCAGGACCCCAAGACCAAGATTCGCGGCTTCAAGCCCAAACCGGGCGAAGCCTATGGCCGCATCGAGTCGCCCAAGGGCGAGCTCGGCTTCTACCTCGTCAGCACCGGCCAGCCGAACCCCTATCGCTACCGTGTCCGCCCACCCAGCCTCATCAACCTCACGGTGCTGGAAGAGATCTGTCTCGGCCAGAACATCGCGGATGTCGTCATTATTCTGGGCAGTGTGGATATCGTGATGGGCGAGGTAGACCGCTAGACGAACTGAGACTAGAGTGGATACCAACCGAATTTATGCTGTTTTTTCACTTCTGGGGATTCAAGAACCATGCTTGGTGTTGGCATTCTAAAGGGCCTCGCGGAGACCGCTCGAAACTTCCTAGGCAGCTATGTCAGCAAAGACCGCTTAACCACGATTCAATTCCCCGAAGAGCGCGCCCCGCGCATCGAAGCCTCGCGCAACTTCCCCTTCCTGGTCTATGACGGCACCGACCCTCAGGAGGGCCTGCGCTGCGTCTCCTGCTTCATCTGCGAAAAAGAGTGCCCGCCCAAGTGCATCTTCATCGAAAAGAGCACAGACAAGAAGCCCGACGCTGTCGGTAAACCTCAGTTTTATCCTGCACGGTTCAACATCGACGTATCAGTCTGCATGAGCTGCCAGATCTGCGTCGAGGTCTGCCCCTTCGACGCCATCAAGATGGACACCGCCTTTGAGCTGAGCGCGACCGACCGCTTCGACGCGCTGCTGATGAACAAGCAGCAGCTCGCCAAATCCAACGAGTACTACCACGAGATCCACCCGACAGAGGCCGCAGCCGTCGATGCAGAACTGGCCGCGGCCCGCGCCAAGACCGCCGCAGCTAAAGCCCCCGCACCTCCAGCAGCCGGAGGCGCAGCATAGCGATGACGCCCGATACGATCGACCAGATCTTCGTGATCGCCAAGCACTGGCTGCTCAGCTACACACCGGCGCCTCTGCAACCGGTCGTCTCCGCGGCACTCTCGGTCGCGCCCATCCTTGGAGTCTTTCCGCTGCTCTTCGCCATCACCACGGTTCTTGAACGCAAAGGCCTCGGCCGCATCCAGAACCGTTACGGCCCCAACCGCGTGGGCCCGTACGGCTTCTCGCAGCCCATCGCCGACGGCATCAAGTCGCTCACCAAGGAAGACATTGTCCCGCGCACTGCGGACCAGTTCGTTCACTTTCTCGCGCCGCTGTTGCTGGTGATGGCGGCGTTCCTCGCCTATGCGGTGCTCCCCATCGGCAAGAACATGGTGATCACCAACCTGAATGCCGGCGTGCTCTTCTTCTTCGCCGTCGGCTCCATGGTGGAGCTCGCCGTCTTCATGGCCGGCTGGTCCAGCCGCAGCAAGTACTCGCTGCTGGGCGCGATGCGTGCGGTCGCGCAGATGATCAGCTACGAGGTGCCGCTGGTGCTGGCCTCCATCGTGGTCATCATGGCCTCGGGCTCGCTCTCCACCGTCGCCATCGTGAATCAGCAGGCCAACTACACCTCCATCTGGCCGCACTGGTTCGTCTTCACACCCTGGGGCTTCGTCGGCTTCATCCTCTTCATGATCGCCGCGACTGCAGAGTCCAACCGCTCGCCCTTCGACCTGCCCGAAGGCGAGTCCGAGATTATCGCCGGTTACTACATCGAGTACTCAGGCTTCAAGTTCGCGCTCTTCTTCCTGGGCGAGTATCTCGGCATGTTTGCCACCAGCGGCCTCGCCATCACGCTCTTCCTCGGAGGCTGGTCCGCCCCGTTCTCGTTCCTGACGTGGGTTCCGTCCTATGTGTGGTTCTTTGCCAAGTTGCTGGCGCTCATCTGTGTCTTTATCTGGGTGCGCGGAACGCTGCCTCGCTTGCGAATGGACCAGCTAATGGGCCTCGCGTGGAAGTTCATGCTGCCGATGACGCTGCTCAACATCGTCACCGCCGGCGTCTGGCACTTTATGCCAGCAGGATTTGTACGGTGGCTAGTCTGCACTGCCCTGCTCGCCGCGCCATTCGCCCTGCTCAGCCGAGGGCTGACCCAAGGCGGCAAAAAGCTTCAACTACGCACGTATCGTTTCGCCGAGTAGAGATGTACTGGAGGGTAAGCAGAAGTACGAGATGACCGCATTCTTTCTCATCGTCGCCGCACTCACGATCGCCGGAACCGCCGCGGCGATGTCGCTGCGCAATCCCATCCATTGCATCCTGGCCCTTACACTTAGTCTCGTTGGCTTCGCCGCTCTCTATCTCCAGTTGGGCGCGCAGTTCGTGGGCTTCACGCAGGTCCTGGTCTACGTGGGTGCAGTCGCCATTCTCGCGGTCTTCGCCATCATGATGACCCGCAGCGCGAACCCGCCTGAAGGCCAGAGCCACCAGGCGGCCTTCTCCTCCTCATGGCTCACAGGTGGCGCGATTGCCGCAGTCATCTTCGCGGTCCTCGCATGGTGCATCCTCTCAAAGTCGACGCCGATGCAAACTGCGATACAGCAACCGGATGTCTCCGTCAATCAAATCGGCGACGCCCTGATGCACAAGTTCGCTCTGCCGCTGGAGATTGTAGGTGTGCTCCTGACCGCGGCCCTCATCGGCGCCGTCATCCTCGCCATGCCTGAGAGGCGGAAGACCCTATGAGCCCGCTCAACGCTTATCTCCTGCTCTCCGCTCTTCTCTTCTCTATTGGCCTGACCGGTGTACTGACGCGGCGCAACGCCATCCTCGTGCTTATCGGTATTGAGCTGATGCTCAACGCCGCCAACCTCAACTTCATCGCCTTCTGGCGATACGGCCCCAATCCCGCAGCGCTGACCGGCGTAATGTTCGCCATCTTCTCCATCGGTATCGCCGCCGCAGAGGCCGCCGTCGGACTAGGCATCATCCTCGCCGTCTATCGGCATACGAAAACGACGGACCTGGACCAGATCAACACCATGAAAGGCTGAGGACTGAAGGACTCGATGGATTGGATCGTTCAACATCTGTGGCTGGTGCCCGCGCTGCCGATTCTGGCCGGCGGCATCATCGCACTCTTGAAGCAGCGCCACAGAGTGCTCGCCGCCTCGCTTGCCATCGCCTCCATGTTCCTCTCGTTCTTGCTCTCGCTCGGCGCCTTCGTTCATCTGCTCTCGCTCGGTCACGGAGATGGCGCAAGGATGGTGGTGAACTTCAACTGGTTTCAGTTTGGCAGTGAGTGGGTGAGGTTGGGCTGGGTGCTCGACCCGCTAACCGCGGTAATGCTGTTGATGGTCACCTTCATCAGCCTGCTGGTCTTTATCTATAGCGTCGGTTACATGGCGGAAGACGAGAACTCCACGCGATTCTTCTGCTTCCTCGCGCTCTTCGCCGGGGCCATGCTCGGCGTCGTCATCGCAAACAGTCTGCTGCTGCTCTTCATGTGCTGGGAGGTCGTCGGCCTCACCTCTTACCTGCTCATCGGCTTCTGGTACGCCAATCCCAAAGCTGCTGCTGCCGCGAAGAAGGCCTTCATCGTCACGCGCATCGGAGATCTCGCTTTCTTCCTCGGCATGGCGTGGCTCTACGCGCAGACAGGCACGCTGCTCTTCTTCGATGGCGGCGCTGGATGCCTCGAACGCTCCGCCCTCACCGCGCTAGTCGCACACACAACGATCTTCGGTCTCACGGTCTCGACGGGCATCGGTCTGCTCATCTTTTGCGGTGCAGCAGGAAAGTCCGGTCAGCTTCCCCTGCACGTCTGGCTGCCCGATGCCATGGAAGGCCCAACGCCTGTCAGCGCACTCATCCACGCGGCGACAATGGTAGCGGCAGGCGTCTTCCTGATCGCGCGAATCTATCCGCTCATGAGCGCTGACATCGCGTCCCTGCCTGCGCTCACGCCTACCGTCGCGCTCCAGGTAGTGACGTGGGTTGGCGCTGCCACCGCACTCTTTGGGTCATTGGTTGCAGTCGCGCAGTTCGACATCAAACGCATCCTCGCGTACTCAACCGTCTCGCAGCTCGGCTACATGATGATGGGTCTCGGAGTCGGTGGAGTGAGTGTGGGAATGTTCCACTTGATCACTCATGCGTTCTTCAAGTCGCTTCTCTTCCTCGGCGCGGGCTCCGTCATTCACGGCTGCTCCGGCGAGCAGGACATCCGCCGCATGGGCGGCCTGCGCAAGTTCATGCCCATCACCTTCGCAACCTACGCGTGCGGCATGCTCGCGTTGTGTGGCTTCCCACTTTTCTTCTCGGGTTTCTGGAGCAAGGATGAGATTCTGCATGCGGCCTTCGCATGGAGCGTCTCGCGAACGCCCTTCTTCATGGGCGCCTTCGGTGCGTTGCTCACTGCCTTCTATATGACGAGGCAGCTCTGCTACATGTTCGCGGGATCATCGCGCCGGGCCCAGATAAGCCCGATGCCTGCGCATGGCGGCCACGCGGCAGGGGATATCTGCCACGCTCACAGTCCCCATGAGAGCCCTGCGGTCATGACGGCACCCCTGGTGATCCTGGCAGCGTTCGCTGTATTCCTGGGATTGATCGGGGCGCCCTCCTGGCCGTGGTTTCAATCATTTCTGGGCGGTGAGCCAGCGCTATTGAACTTCGGAGCCTTCTCCGGTGTGCTACCCCTCATGGTCGCGTCATCGCTGCTGGTGTTTTTGGGACTCGGTCTTGGCTGGTTGCTCTACCATCGCAAGCGCATTGAGGATGCCGACGCACGCGATGCGCTGGAGAAGATACAGCCGGACGCCTTTTCCGTTCTTGGCCATGCCTTCTATATCGACAAGTTGTATGACGCGACAATCGTGCGATTCAATGCAGCGCTCGCCTACATTTGCGACTGGCTCGACCGCTGGGTCTGGAGCGGTGCGGTGCAGGCCTTCTCCTACCTCGTGCTCGCGCTCGCGTGGCTCGACAACTTTTTTGATTCCAAGGTCGTCAATGCCGGATTTGATGCAGGCTGCCACACCGTCTCGCGCGGCGGACGTTTGCTCTCATTCCTGCAAGGAGGCCGAGTTCAAAGCTATCTCAAGATGATCGGCCTCGCTCTGATTGTGCTTGTGATGCTGATGTTGTGGGGGGCGAGAGCATGAGCACGTTTCCCTCCATCACGGTCCTCACAGCGCTGCCCGTCGCAGGCGCGCTAGCTCTTACAGCAATTGGGACTCGCGACAAGCGTCTGACGCGCTGGCTCGCTCTCGCCTTCAGTCTTGCCGCGCTGCTTCTGACGTTGCTCCTATGGCACCGCTTCGATCCGGCCAGCGGCGTGCTGCAGTTCCAGGAACGTTATGCGTGGGTTCCTACACTCAATGTCGAGTACCGCGTAGGCATCGACGGCCTGGGTCTGCTGATGCTCCTGCTCTCTGCGATCGTCGTGCCCATTGGAATGGCTGCATCGTGGAAGATTGAGAAGAGGGTATCGCTCTATTTTGCGTTGATGCTGCTCCTCCAGGCTTGTCTCTTCGGTGCGTTCACGGCATTGAACTTTGTTCACTGGTTCACTTACTGGGAGCTAAGCCTGGTCCCGGCCTTCTTTCTGATCAAGCTGTGGGGAGGCCCGCGCCGCTCAGCGGCCGCCACGCAGTTCCTGATCTACACGATGGTTGGCAGCATCGCGATGCTGTTGACCTTTCTCGCACTCTATCTGGCGACAGGCAAGTTCGATCTCATCGAACTCTCGCAACTGGCGCAGAGCGGACATCTGATCTTCGACACAGTAACCAAAGTTGGCTGGCATCACCTTACGCCGCAACACGCCGCGTTGATGATCTTCGCAGGAGCGTTTCTCGGCTTTGCGGTGAAGGTTCCGCTCTTCCCGTTCCACACGTGGCTGCCCTCCACCTACTCCGAGGCGCCCACGGGCACTACCATCCTGCTTACCGGCGCAATGTCGAAGATGGGCCTGTACGGCTTTCTGCGCATTCTTCTTCCAATCTTCGGGCCACAGATGCAAGCCGTGCTCACGCCGCTTCTATGGCTTGCTGTCGCCTCAGTCGTGCTTTCGGCTTATGCCTCTCTCGCACAGAGAGATCTCAAACGCGTCTTCGCGTACTCGTCGATCAACCATCTTGGGTACTGCCTGCTGGGTATCTTCGCCGTCGCAAAGTTCACCGGCGGAGATCTGTCGCTAGTCGCTCAGAAGTATGCTGCGATGAACGGCGTGCTTCTACAAATGTTCAACCATGGCCTCACCGCGGCAACCATCTTCTGGTTCATAGCCATGCTCGAACAGAGAAGTGGAGGGCACAGGGGTCTGAATGACTTCGGCGGCCTGCGCAAGGTGGCCCCTGCCTTCACAGGACTGATGGGTATAACGCTGTTCTCGTCGTTAGGCCTGCCTGGTCTGAACGGCTTCATCGGCGAGTTCCTGATCTTTAAGGGTTCCTTCCCGCTGGTCACGTGGGCCGCTGCCCTCAGCGTGATCGGCCTGATGGTGACGGCCCTTGTCATTCTCGGCGTACTGCAAAAGGTATTCTGCGGCCCGCTCAACGAAAGATGGGCAGCGTTTCCCGATCTCAGCATGGGCGAACGACTCACCCTCGCACCTGCAATCGCTCTGATGTTTGTGCTGGGACTCTATCCTCAGCTTGTTCTTGGCGCTGTCAACAACACTGTGATCCAGATGGTGCAGCAGTTGAAGTTCTAATCGAGAGATGAACCTGGCTTTGTAACTATGCTCGCGTGGACGATCTACATCTCGTTTCTTGGGGCCCTGGCTCTGCTACTGCTGCCCAAAGGCAGCACGACAGCGGCGCGCTTGCTGGCGCTGGCGGCGGCGATCGCAGGCTTCGCGATCGCCCTCGTCGCCTTCCTTCAACACAGAACCGGCGAGTTAATCACCATCACGCGCGTTCCGTGGATCCCCTCTCTGGGTATTGAGTATCATCTCGCCGCCGATGGCATTAGCCTGTGCCTCGTGCTTCTCACGGGCGTCATCGCAATTACGGGAGTTCTCTTCTCCTGGAACATCGAGCAACGCACAAAGGAGTTCTTTGCCTTCTACCTGCTGCTCATCGGCTCGGTGTATGGCGTATTTCTTAGTTACGATCTCTTCCTGCTCTTCGTCTTTTACGAGATCGTCATCATCCCCAAGTACTTCCTGATTGCCATCTGGGGCTCGACGCGCCGGGAGTACGGTGCGATGAAGCTCGCTCTCTACTCCTTCGTGGGTAGTGCGATGGTCCTCATCGGCCTCATCGCAGCCTACGTCGCCGCGGGTGCGAAGACCATGTCTCTCGGCTCTTTGGCCGGTTTTCACTTTTCACCTCACTTTCAGATGGCGATGTTCCCGCTCGTCTTCGTCGGCTTCGCAATACTTGCGGGTCTATGGCCTTTCCACACGTGGGCGCCCACCGGCCACGTCGCTGCGCCTACCGCTGCCTCCATGCTGCTGGCTGGCGTCGTCATGAAGCTCGGCGCCTACGGCTGCCTGCGCGTGGCCATGACACTCTTTCCGCTGGGACTCAGCTCATGGGGGTTCCATGTGTTTGGTCTTGGCTCATGGAGAGACGTCTTTGCGCTGCTAGCTATCATCGGCATCATCTACGGTGCCATGGTTGCGCTGGTGCAGAAGGACTTCAAGTTCGTGATCGGCTACTCCAGCGTCAGCCACATGGGGTTCATCCTGCTCGGCCTGATGACGTTGAATCAGATCGGACTCTCCGGCACCGTGGTGCAGATGGTCTCGCACGGAATCCTCGCCGGCCTGCTGTTTGCCGTCGTCGGTCGCATGGTCTACGACCGGACCCACACCCGCGACCTCGCGCTGCTCGGGCCGATGAATCTTAATCGCGCGATCCCCTTCGCCGCAGTCACCTTTGTCATCGCCGGAATGGCGAGCATGGGCCTTCCGGGCTTCAGTGGCTTTGTTGCAGAGATGATGATCCTCATCGGCGCCTGGCGCGCCTTTCCCTTGATTGCGGTATGCGCGGGGGTCGGTATCGTGATGGGCGTGGTGTACGTCTGGCGTGCGATGCAAAAGGCATTCTTTGTTGAGGACGGCAGCGCGCCGGCCCAATCACCACTACCTCCCATCACGCTTCCCGAGCGCCTCGGCGCGGCCATCCTGATTGGGTCAAGCATCGCGGTCGGTCTGTATCCACAGATGCTGTTGAAGATCATCACCCCTGCATTGAATTCCCCGCTATTTGATGGATTGCGGGAAGGGGGCTGGAGATGATGATTACCTCCTACTCTCAGTTGCTGTATCTCGCCATGCCAGAGGTCATCGTCGTTCTCACGGCGCTCCTCGCACTGGCATCGGATCTACTGTTCTTCCGCAATCAACAATTGCGTGTGCGATTCGGTGTTGCCGCAGGCCTCGCATCAACCGGCTGCGCCGTCGCCATCGGGCGGCTCATCTACTCTTCCGCGCAAGCCAATGTCTTCGACGGAATGCTCGTCGCCAATCCGCTGACGCAACTCGTCCAGGTTGCGCTTCTCGTTCTTACAATCGTTACTCTCCTGCTCTGCGTCGATTCCACCTTCACCGAGCATGTCGGAGAGTTCGTTCTGCTCATCCTGTTGGCGACGACGGGCATGATGTTCCTGGTCGGCACGCAGGACATTCTGGTCATCTTCATCTCGCTGGAGTTGCTGAGCCTGTCGCTCTACGCTCTCACCGCATTCGACAAGGGCACACCTCAGTCCTCCGAAGCTGCGTTGAAGTACTTTCTCTTCGGTGGAGTGTGCTCTGCGTTCCTGCTCTTTGGCTTCAGCCTGCTCTACGGTCTCTCCGGTTCCACCCATCTCACTCAGATCGCATTGGCCCTTCACGGCTCAACGCTCAATCCTCTGATAGTTATCGCAGTCGTCTGTACGGTGATCGGTTTCGGTTTTAAGGTCGCGGCGGTCCCCTTCCACTTTTGGGCACCGGACGTCTACGAGCGAGCACCTATTCCTGCGGCGGCTTTCGTCGCGTCCGCGTCCAAGGTCGCCAGCTTCTTTATCTTCTTTCAGATCATGCTGCTGGGCTTTGCGCCGGTCGAAGGCAGCGCCGCATGGATGCGCATCGCGGACGGCTGGGTGCCTCTAGTCACTGCGGTTGCGATCGGCTCCATGCTGCTTGGAAACCTGGTAGCCATCGTCCAGACCAGTGCTCGCAGACTCCTTGCCTACTCCGCGGTCGCCCACGCCGGCTACATGCTGCTCGCTCTCGTCGCACATACACAGCAGAGTCTCGCTGCGCTCCTCTACTATGTCATCACCTATGGTCTGGCAACTCTGGGCATCTTTGGTGTGATCGGAGTTGTTGAAAAGCAGACCGGCAGCGACCGCCTCACCAACTTCAACGGCCTCAGCCGCCGCGCACCAGTGCTCTCGGCGTGCTTCTTTGTCTTCATTCTCTCTTTAGCCGGCATCCCTCCGCTTGCAGGGTTCTTTGGCAAGTTCTATCTCTTCGTCTCCGCGCTGAACATAGTCGGCGGGCCGCACGGCCTGCTGTGGCTCGTCATCTTCGCCATTGCCACGAGCGCCATCTCTCTCTACTACTATCTTCAGGTCCTCAAGCGAGCCTTCGTGGCAAGCCCTCCCGCGGGCGCTACTGACATCCAGACGCCAGCTCTCACGCAAGCAGTCATCATCCTGCTCGCAGCATCCGTGATGCTTCTCGGCTGCGCTCCTCATCTTTTATTAAGCTGGATCGATGCGGCGTTTCGCGCCACTGGCCTCTGACCCTTCGACGTTCGCGCGGGCATTCACTGTCAGCTTCGCTGTCTGATAGACTGACTCGCCTCAACCCCAAGGATCATTCATGCACACAGATTTCGCCGATCTTCTATCCGCCGGTACTGCCGTCATCTCCGACGTCTTTGATTCGCTCGGGCTTGAGCCACCCGTACTCGACAATGCTTTACGATCAATCGGCACGCCCGTCTCCTTTGCCGGTGCGGCCTACACCATCACTGGCGAGTCGGTGAGCTTCAAGGGGGGCGATCGTGCCAAGCTCTCGGCCATCGACAATATGCCTGCCGGCGTTGTCGCTCTTTGGTCGAGCATGGACGCCAAGGGCGTCTGCTGCTTTGGCGACCTGCTTGCCAGCGCAATGCGAGCCCGCGGCTGTGTCGCCGCCGTCGTCGACGGTGGCGTGCGAGACACTTCATTCCTGGAGGGCTGCGGAATGTCGGTCGTTGCACGCTATCGCACGCCAGCCCAGGGAATCGGCCGGTGGCGCGTTACGGACGCACAGGTTCCCGTGCGGGTCCGTGGAGCACTACAGGAGTGGCTGACCGTCACCCCTGGTGACGTCATCGTAGGCGATGGGGATGGTGTCGTTGTAATTCCACAGCAGCTTGTTCATGAGGTCACTGCCAAAGTGATTGAATGGTCTCGGGCTGAAGGCAGTGCACGAGCCGAGATCATGGAAGGCCTGCCCCTACTTGCCGCTCTGGAAAAATATGGCCACCTTTAAAGGGCACGCAGCGATCTCGCTGTAAGGTAGTCCCCGATGCCCATGGACTAAGCGAGCCTGCTACAGATGACATCTTGACGAGGCAATGGTCATTTGGCAACTAGGTGCTCCGAATAATTAACCTTGTTGCGGCCGGACCTCTTCGCTTGATATAGCGCCTCATCCGCCTCCTGAAGAACCCGTTCAATCGGGCTTGATCTGTCCCACTCTTCAATTGTCAAAGCCCCGATACTCAAGGAGACATTCATCAATCCTTGTGTCGTAGGATAGGAAACACCTCCGACAGCTCTTCTCACTTGCTCGGCGACACTTTCCAGTCGCTCGCGGGGGCAACCGCTCAAAACAACTAGAAACTCCTCACCACCATACCGGCCAACAGCGTCCGTCGAACGAACCGCACCTATCAGTCTGGCAGACACTTCACGCAAGACTTCGTCACCGACCAGATGGCCATGGACATCATTGATTTTCTTAAAATGATCGACATCGCAAAGCAGCAACGAAACGGAGAAGCCTTCTCGTGCAGCTCGATCCAACGAACCTCGCAACAATGAGAGTATGGCGCCTCGATCCCACAGCGACGTCAGGGCATCGTGCGTTGCTTTGAAACGCATCTCCTCACGCGCCTCTACCAACTTATCTTCGAGCTGGAGGATTCGGCATCCTGTGTGCAATCTGGCCTTTAGTTCAGCCGGCTGACAAGGCTTTTTAAGATAGTCATCCGCACCAGCTTCAAGTCCAGCGACGACATCTTCGGTTAGCTCCCTCGCCGTCAATAGAATGATGTATACATACGGCCCATCATGCCTGCTCCGAATCTCGCGACACAAGCCGGGGCCATCCATCTTGGGCATCATCCAGTCGATTAGCGCCAACCGGGGACCATCGGGTTTGGACAGCTCATACGCAGCCTGAAGGCCATCTTCGACCGTAATCACCTCGTACCCGCTTCTCTGAAGCGTTCGTTCCATGAGTCGACGTGAAATTCGGTCGTCATCTGCAACGAGTATCTTCATTACACATTCACCGGACAAAGAGATTCCAACTGCTTCACCACTCGATCGATTTCGGCTTCCAATTCGTCGACCTTGACCTCGGCATGCGACATATTGCCGTTCTTTCCATCCGCTTCCAGGTCACCGGCTATCCTAGCAGCAACAGTCGCCGCTAAATTCCCCAATGCACCTTTGAGAGTGTGGGTGATCTTTTGCAAGGTGGCACAATCCCTTCCCGCAATAGCCTCACGCATCGAAGCGACCTGACCTGGATAGTCGTCGCGCAACAGTCCCAGCAGTTCTCCGATTAAATCACGATCACCATCCACCCGTTCCAATAGTTCTTCTGTGCAAACGGAGTCTTGCGGCGTGCTATATGGCTCTATGCCCGCGGGCTCGTCGCGATCAGCGGCAGCATAGTTCTCAAGCAGATCATCAAGCTCCTGTAAACGGATAGGTTTCGAGAGATAGCCGTCCATGCCTGCCGTAATGCACCGCTCACGGTCGCCTTTCATCACCAGCGCTGTCATCGCAATCACCGTCTGATGGGAGCCTGCATCTTTCTCTCGCTCACGGAGCAATCTGGTCGCCTCCAGTCCATCCATCTCCGGCATCTGAACATCCATCAACACCAAATCGTAGGAGCACTTCTCCATCGCGGATACAGCCTCTCTACCATTCGAAACGACAGCAACGTGATGGCCTCGTTTCTCGAGTAGCCGTATCGCCAGCTTTTGATTTACAAGGTTATCTTCGGCGAGCAGAATATGTAGTCTCTTGGAGAGATCGCGGTCTTTCCTCAAAGTGTCCTGGGTGACCATTGCGGTGCTTCCTGTTTGCTCTTTCGCCCGCAGCACACGTGTTATGGCCTCGTGCAACTCCGATTGGCGAACTGGTTTCAGCAAGTAAGCAGAGATTCCCAACTCCCCGCAACGTGCTGCGTCGCCGCGTTGGCCCCCCGATGTAAGCATCATGATCGTCGAGGTAGAGAGCTCAGGTCTCTCTTTGATGCGTTCCACTAAGCCGAACCCATCCATTCTAGGCATGTGCATGTCGGTCAGGATCAAATCGTATGGCTCATCAATCTCTCGGGCTGTCGACAACTCTGCGAGCGCCTTCTCGCCGTCCGGCATCAACGTGGGATTCATCCCCCACCGCTTCACTAAGCCTTCCAAAATACGACGATTGGTGCGATTGTCGTCCACGATCAGCACCTTCACTCCGGCCAGGCCTGCTCCTTCTCTTACACCCTCAACAACAACTTCAGACGTCGCCGCAACCCCGAACTTCACCACGAAATGAAACCGTGAGCCTACACCGACCTCGCTCTCGACCCAGATGCGTCCACCCATCATCTCAATCAGTCTCTTGGAAATCGTCAGTCCAAGACCGGTGCCACCATATTCACGCGTCGTCGATGTGTCAGCTTGATTGAAGGATTCGAAGATCGAAGCCAACTTCTTGTGCGCGATGCCGACCCCCGTATCAGACACAACAAAGTGCAGCGTCACAATCCCGTCTTCGACTCGTTCGGTCTGGACATTGAGTGTGACCTCGCCCTCCGTCGTAAACTTCAACGCGTTTCCCACCAGGTTGATCAGAATTTGACGCAGACGTCCAGGATCACCCGTTACCATCTCTGGAGATTCTTGTCCGACCTCGCACAACAGCTCAAGCCCCTTCTCATCGGCACACAGGGCCAATGTCTTAAGCGCTCCTTCGATGCATTCGCATAGATCGAAATCGATCTCCTCCAACTCTATTTTGGAGGCTTCAATTTTTGAGAAGTCGAGAATGTCGTTAATCACACTAAGCAGTGAGTCCGCGGACAGCTTTACCGTCTCCAGATAATCTCGCTGTTCACGCGTTAACTCTGTGCTCAGCGTAAGATCGGTCATCCCGATAATGCCATTCAACGGAGTGCGGATCTCGTGGCTCATGTTGGCGAGAAACTCGCTCTTCGATTGGCTCGCGGCGTTAGCCACGTTGGCCAGCTGATCGAGTGCCGCATTGGATCGAGCCAGTTCATCCACCTTCCTGGCAAGCTCGTGCTCCGTCAGCTTACGCGCGGTAATGTCGTGGGAGATTCCCATCGTGCCGACGATGCGGCCTCGACGATCTCGCAGTGGCACCTTGCTGGTTCGCGCCCAAGCTCTGCGGCCGTCCGGCCAGGTCAACTCTTCCTCTTTTCCCACAAGCGGCCGTCCCGACCTAATGATCTCCTGTTCGTCAATCAGCGCGCGCACCGCATGCTCCGAGCTAAAGAGGTCGGCATCTGTCTTGTTCACCGCCTGACTGGGATCATCCAATCCCCAGCTTTCGGACTTCGATCTGCTGACTCGGAGAAACCGGCTGTCCAGATCCTTGAAGTACACCTTGTCCGGGATATGCTCCAGAAACGCGTCCAGCAGTTGCCTGTCTGTCCAGAAATGTCTATCCGCGAAAGATAACAAGATCGCGAGCGCAAGCAGGGCAATGGCATTGAAAACAATGCCCGCTAAAGTTAAATCTGTGACGCTGACAGCAGTCACTCGATTCCAGGAGACCGATGTGGAAGGCGTAAATGTTACAGCCGCCATCCCGACATACAGCGTAACAGCCATCGCCACTGCTATAAAAAGAGCGCTGGCTGACTTCCGCCAACTGAATGATCTGGTCTGCCCTCTGACGGCAAACGTCAATGACAGCGCGACATACGATGTGACAATCGCCAGGACGATGGAGACGGCAATCAATCCCTTGGAGTAGTGGCGCATCGCGGTTATCCGCATCGCCTCAATGCCGATATTGTGTATTGCCGCAAACCCGCCGGCCATGATGAGGCTGACAACAATGAGGGCCGGGACCTTCATCTTCTGCCGACCCGCCACAAACAGCGCGATGGCGGACACGAATATAGCAGTGAGTATCGACACCACAACAGTGGGCCAGTCGTACTCTACCGGCACAAGCATGCGGAGGGCTTGCATCCCGATGAAATGCATCGACCAGATGCCGACCCCCATTGCAATAGCGCCGCCGGTGAGCCATGCAAATCGGAACATGCCACGCGTTGCTGCGATACGACCTGCCAGATCGAGCGCTGCATAGGCTGCAAACAGTGCGATCAAAATGGATACGGCGACCAGGCGGTAATCGTAGGAGCCTACGAGCGGAATGCCGTAAGAGTTCATCTGTAGACCTTAGGACGTTACTTACAGGGAACGCTATCACGCCATAGAGTGAACTTGCCTAACACTTTCGGGGTACCGCAAGAGGCACCTATGATCATGCAAATATCGAGCACACATTACCCAGATACGACGATCACTTGGAAGGTCCTCTGTGGTTCATCTAGAGGCAACGGTTTTTAACTGCGACCTGTTCCCCGGCAGAGCGGTGGAGCGTGTTGTTACGCCCAGCACCTCGACAAGAGCTTTGCTTTCGACAAGGTCATGAGCGAAAGCCTTTGGAGGTAACAACGCAATCTTGCACGCAACGTAGCTAGCCGCCAACCTGTTGCCTATATATGGGCTACAACGAAGGAGTCATTGCTTCGTAAGACGATGGAAGCCTAAAACTAATTCCCAATAGGAACATTACGCATTGATCAAATGCCGTAATGATTTCAGGGTCCTCAGGAGACCCGCTTGGCGTCAAGAATGTCTGCAGTTTTGGTACTATTTTTCTCCCTTTTGTCTGTCCTGGCTATTTTTGACGGTCCCTTCACAGGGAGGATGCCGATTGGCTTAGCACTTTTAAAGCCCTACGACAGGACACAAACACACTCTGGTAATGATTGAGCCGTGCAGGAGCAGGGTAGACCATGAAGCTTTCTCAAAACATCTTCGTATGGCGGAATCGCTTCCGTTTGATCGTCTACCCTCTTGTGGTCCTTTGCATCGTTCTCTTCCGACATGCGCCGCGTCTGTACGAAGCCGTGTGGATGATGCTGCTGGGAGGGATGTTGCTGGCGGAGTTGCTGGAGTTAGGCCAGAGCAATTCGACGACGATGTGGCGTGCGATGAAGATGGCTCGTCGCGAGCGTGCCCTGTTCAAGGCCGCGGCTGAAGGAAGTCAGCAAGCGTTTTACGTCTGTAGGGTGATGTGTGACGACTCCAACCGTGTCGTTGATTTCCGTATCGTGCATGCCAATTCCGCGGCAGCGAAGTTGTTAGGCCACAGTCGCAGCGAGCTCGTAGGAACGCCTGTAAGCGCTTTGTTGCCAAAGGCCTCGAAGATGCAAATCATGGGTGTATGGTCGCGAGTCGCCGCCACAGGTGTCGCTGAGAGCATACAGATTCCTGTCGGGTTGGGAGGAAGCGAGGAGACAACCCGTACTGCTCGTGTCGTTGCACTGTCGAACGGAGTAGCCGTTACCATCCTGCATGGCATGAATGAAGAGGTTACTGACAAACGCGTGCAGGATATGCACGACTTCGCGCAGTCCATTATCCAGAGCGCACCGATCAGCATGATCGCTACAGATTTAAATGGAACGATCGTTGCGATGAACTCGGCGGCGGAGCGGCTCACCCTCTATCGCAAACGTGATTTGGTTGGAGAACACTCGCTCGTACTGCTACATGATCCGCTGGAGTTGAGCACGCGCGCGGTGCAGCTGAGCAAGCACCTGGAAGTGCCGATGGAGGCAGGGTTCCAGACGCTTGTTGCCAATGTACGCTCAGGTGAACCGGAAGAGCGGGAGTGGGCCTACATGCGCAAAGATGGAACACGCGCCAGCGTCAACCTTACGATGACTGCCTTGCGGACCGCGGATGGGAAGACGACGGGCTATCTCGCTATTGCCTTCGACATCGCAGAGCGCAAGGAGCTGGTGGATTCGGTGGTCCACATGGCGCATCATGACCAACTGACAGGATTGCCGAATCGCGTGCTGCTGCTTGACCGGCTGGCGCAGGCGATCGAGAGATCAAAGAGATTCAGCCAGGAGATGGCCGTCTTTACGATCGACATCGATCACTTCAAACGGATCAATGACTCACTTGGACACGCAGCAGGCAACACGCTTCTAACTCTTATTGCACGGCAATTGATCTCCGCTGTACGACGGACGGACACGGTTGCACGCATCGGTGGAGATGAATTCGTCGTAATGATGCCGGACTTTCGCAGCCTGGACGATGCAGAGCGGTGCGCTGCGCTGATGCTACAAAAAATAGCGATGCCGCATATCATCGGCAGCCGCGAGGTGCTGGTGACGGCCAGCATTGGGTACTGCCTCTTTCCGCAAAGTGCGACAACGCCAGAAGAGTTGCTACAGAAGGCAGACATCGCGATGTATGAAGCCAAGGCCGCAGGGCGGGCAAACTCACAAGCCTTCTCTGAGGAGATGGCAAGAGGGGCGGTTGAGAAGCTGGAGATCGAGGAAGACCTTCGCGGTGCTCTGGAGAACAATGAGTTCCGTCTGCACTATCAGCCACAGATACGGTGCGCGACAGGAGAGGTGATCGGCATGGAAGGGCTATTGCGGTGGGAGAGCCCGAAGCGCGGTAACGTTCCACCGGCGGTCTTTATCCCCATTGCGGAAGAATCTGGGCTCTTAGTACAGATCGGTGAGTGGGTCATAAGACAAGCGTGCTTCGACTGCAAGCGAGCCGAGGCGCTGGTGGGTAAGCCGCTCTCCATGGCGGTCAATATCTCCCCGTCACAGTTCAACCAGCAAAATCTGGGTGCCATGATCGAGAGTGCGCTTGAGAAAGCGGGTTTGTCCGCTGAGCGTCTAGAGATCGAAATCACCGAGCAGCTACTGATGACCAACACACCGAATATTCTTGCGACATTGGAGAAGCTGCGTGACATCGGCGTGAGCGTGGCGATCGACGATTTCGGAACGGGCTTTTCAAGCCTCTCCTACGTAATGCAGTACAAAGTAGACCGGCTGAAGATCGATCAAAGCTTCATTGCGCAATCGACCGTCGATCCGGGAGCCGCGTCGGTGGTACGGACGATCATCGCCATGGCTCACGGATTGAAGATCGACGTCGTAGCCGAGGGCGTAGAGACGATCGACCAGCTAAGTCTGCTGCTGCGCAAAAGGTGCGATGTGGCCCAGGGGTTCCTGTTTTCCAAGGCCGTCCCGCTGGAACAGTTCGCTAACGCCGTAGCCGAGATCGAGTCGTGGGTAAGCACACAGCAAAAGATGGCTACTCGGGCCGTCGAGGCCAAGTCAAATCGCACGCTCCAAGCCCAACTCTCCACAGAGGGTTGGCAAGCCAGCATGATAGCTCGATGATGCTGCACCTCTAGCCACAAGTTTATTGAGAACCGGCATTTGCAGGTGCGTGCGCGATGCTGGGTGAAGGTACGTTACGATCCTCCGATCAGACCTCAGAGCATCCTGTCGTAAACCATTGAAAATGCTTACCATGCGCCCGTACTATACGTTTAAGCGATACTCTTCATTGCCTCGACAAATCAGTCTGCCGGTACGTAGAATCTGATTCAAGGCTAAAGAAGGCGTCGTCTTTTGAGTGGAACTCTCGAACACGGTATTGCGAGCGATCCGTCGCACCCCACCAGCAGCCCTCCGACCGAGGACGAGTCCCGTCGTATCCGTGAGCATTTGGAGTTATTGCTCACCGATCCCCTCTTCAACAACAGTAAACGGCTGCCCGGTTTTCTGCGCTATGTGGTGAAGGAAGCCCTGGCCGGTGTGCCTGAGGGGCAGATCAAGGAACGAACGCTGGGGATCGTCGTCTTCGGCCGCCCACTCGACTACGACACCAACGCCGACCCGGTAGTCCGCATGACCGCCGGGGAGGTTCGCAAGAAACTCGCACAGTACTACTACGCGAACCACGACCAGGACATCCAGATCGAAGTTCCGCTGGGCAGCTACATGCCCCGCTTTCGCTTTACGCAACACCCATTGCCACAGGGTCACGAGCCCGCTGCTGTACCCGTTTCGTCATCCGTTCAGGAGCACAGTCCCGAACATGTCACCGCTGTCGTGCCCATTCCCCAGCGTTCCCGCAGCTGGGCGATAGGCGCATTCTTGGCGTTGTTGGCGGTGATTGCAATCGCCTTCTTCGCTTGGCGCTACCAGATAAAGCAAAACTCCGTCGACCAATTTTGGACCAGCTTCGCCGATCCGTCGAAACAGGTCGTGATCGTTCTGCCCGCACTTGCCAGAGTGCCGCAGGCTCTGCCGCTCTATCACTTTGAGGCCGAATCGGTCGCGATAGAAGACGCCGAGGTAGCCACCCGCATCAGCAATGAGTTCAAGCTGCGCAATACGAACTCTCATCTTGTGCTGGCGACGACGGTGAGCCTCTCCGATCTGCGCCGGAGCCCGTTTGTGCTGATCGGAGCTATGGACAATATCTGGACGATGAGGCTCTCGCAGACCTTGCCCTTCGCATTCGAGCGCAGCGACGATAGACGTTACGGCCGCATCGTCGACCGTAAAGACCCAAACATCTCGTGGACCGAAGACTTCAGCGTTCCCAACGCGATGCTCAAGCAGGACTACGGCATCATCGCCCGGTTCACAGACTCGACGACCGAGCAGCCCACGGTGCTCATCGCCGGCATCTCGGCGGAGGGTACTCTTGCGGCGGGCGAGGCCGTTACGACGCCGCGCTATCTGGACATGCTCCTCAAAGCCGCGGGTCACCCGCCCGGAGGCTTTGAGGCCGTCATTGGGACTCGCGTCATCGGCGGCCAGTCAGGGCCACCGCAGATCGTAGCCATGCGCACCTGGTAGCATCCCCGCTCGAAAACCGGTTGCATAGCGTGGTAGCATCGCTCGTTATGCGAAACCCCTCACCGCTCGCCATCGCCTTGGCAGCACTCTTTAGCTGTAGCGCCAGTGCGCAAGGGCCGACCGAGATTCAGGCGCGCAGGATGCTCTATCCCAGTGGCCACGCCGAGTTCGACAGTTGGAAGGCCTATCCGGTCAGGACCCTACAGCAGCTCAACCTGCCCGTAGCCGACAAACCCGATAGTCATCAAGACAAGTACGGTGGGCGCACAGACCACAAGACAGCTGCGACCGGCTACTTCTACGTTCAGCAGATCGACGGCAGATGGTGGATGGTAGATCCGCTAGGAAACCTGTACCTGCACAACGCGATCGTCGACCTGCATCCCGGACCGTCCGATCGCAACAAGGCCGCGTTGAAGGCCACGTTCAAAGACTCCTCTGCGGAGTGGATGGCCCGCACGCACGAGCTGCTGCTGCAGAATGGCATTCACGGGGCAGGCGCGTGGTCCTCGGCACAGCTCATTCGCGAATCACTGCTTCAAACCACGCATCCTCTGGCATATACCGTCCATCTCGACATCATGGCGGCCTACGGCCTCAAACGCGGTGGGACCCATCCCGTGCCGGGCCATCAGGGGTATCCGAAGGACACAATCTTCGTCTTCGATCCCGAGTTCGAGGCCTTCGCCGACCAGTACCTCGCACGGATCGACGTCGGACGCGACGACCCAAACTTAGTCGGCTACTTCTCCGACAACGAAATTCCACTCTACAAGTCCAATCTCGACGGGTTTCTGAGCCTGCCCGAGACCGACCCCGGCAACATCGCGGCCCGTGCCTGGATGAAGGAACACAAGGCGACCGAGGTGACCGACGAACTCCGTACGGCCTTCCTGGAGTTCGAGGCCGACCGCTACTTCAGCATCGTCACACGTGCCATTCGCAAGCACGACCCCCACCACCTGTACCTCGGGTGCCGCTACACCGCGCAGCAGCTACTGGAGCCGGCGCTCTTTCGCTCTGCCGGTCGCTACTCCGACGCCGTCTCCATCAACTACTACAGCGCCTGGGAACCGGATACCGCCGCCATGACGATGTGGGAGCGAGAGGCTCATAAACCCTTCATCATCACAGAGTTCTACGTCAAAGCCGAGGACTCCGGCATGCCCAACCACACCGGTGCCGGATGGCTTGTCCACAGCCAGGCCGATCGGGGCGTCTTCTACCAGAATTTCGTCCTCGACATGCTCGAAAGCGGCAAGTGCGTCGGCTGGCACTGGTTCAAATATCAGGACAACGACCCTCAAGACGCCAAGGCCGAGCTCTCCAACCTCGACTCCAACAAGGGCATCGTCGACTTCCAGTACAAGCCTTATGAGCCGCTGCTCGCCGCCATGCGCGAGATGAACGCACGCATCTACCAGGCCTCGGACCACTTCGCCAAGCGAGCCACAACTCCCGCCAAAGGGCGTACGCCCTAATCGAACCACTCCGACGACTAGCCCTGCGAACAGACCCGCGAGGGTGTGTCGCATTCCCCGGCTAAAACTATCGATAACACCAGAACCGCACATTAGGCTGCTGCGACCCAAATGCAGGCGCGTAATACACGAACGATACGTGCGGAATTCGACCTATAAAACACTTGCTTTGTTTTACTTACGTTGACTATACCGTACGGCACTTGTTCATGCTTTTCCGCAGGAGCTAGTGTTGTCCCGCTTCCGTAAAGTCGCTTTTCGGCACTGCGAGTGGCGCGCCTCGTTTAGCTCCCTTTCATGCATCACTAGAGGTTGGCTACTCTCCAAATCCTTCCGTTGGCTCGCCGGCCAACCCGGTTCAACTATCAGGTCATTCTTCGAGGTTTTCATGCTCCGTCGCTCCCAATCGCCTTTCGTATCCGCAAGCCTGATCACCGGCGTCGCTGCTCTCGGCCTCTCCCTTCTCAGCGGATGTGGCGTAGGGACCCCCGCCACCGGTACGACTGACATCTCGGGCAACTCCAGCGGCTCCATGGGCGGCATCCTGCACGGCGGCCCCAACCCAATCATCGGCGCCGTGATGACGCTATATACGACAACCAGTGCCGGTTACGGCGCGACCGCCACAAAGGTCGCTACCACCACCACGCTCGGCGATGGCAGCTTCGCCTTTGTTCTTCCTACCAATGCCATCGCGTGCCCTACAGGCGAGTACGCCTATGTAGGAGCCTACTCCGGCAGCACGGGTGCGACTGGCAACAATGCCAGCTCGCTTCTGATGGTGCCCATCGGTCTTTGCGATACCAACTACAGCTCAGTCACCACGGATGGCGGGATTACCTTCACTAACACCTACCTTGGAACGAACATCTGGATCGACGAGCTGACGACCACAGTCTCCTCTTACACCCTCGGCAACTTTATGAAGGTGACCAACGCCGGAGACATCAACATCGGCGCGCCGGCCAACAACCACGGCACGGCATCTTCTACCACGCCTTCGGCTGCTGGCCTGGCCCACGCCTTCGCCAACGCCCTCGGCATGATGAATATTCACACCGGCCAGCCCTTCGCCTGGACGCATGGTGGCACCAGCAACTCCACCGGCGGCATTATTCCGGACGACGAGATATTCCTGCTGGGCAATATCCTGCAGGCCTGCGTCAACTCCACTGGGGTCTCCGGCACCAACAACGCCACAGCCAACGACGGCACCGCCTGCGGCAAGCTCTTCAGTTTCACCACGCCTCCCCAAGCCGGAGCGGCTGTCCCCACCAACACCTTGCAGGCCATGGTAGACCTCGCCAAGTACCCCAACCCCAGCGTCAACACCTGGAACGCTGGCTGCACGGCTGCGGGTACAGGCTCAAACACCGCTACCAGTTGCCTCTTCAATCTGGCTCCTCCCACCGGTGCCTACACGAACGCGCTGCTGGCAGCTCCGGCGGACTGGGCGCTCGCCGTGGTCTATGCTTCGGGCTATGGCGCGAACACCACCGCTACCGGATGCACCGTCGCCGGCACCTGCCCGGGCGTCCTGTACCCTTACTATCTCGCGCTCGATGCCTCGGATAACGTCTATATCGTGAACTGGGATGGCTCTGCCGGCACCACTCCCAATCACGCCACAACATCGACCAACATCCTCGGCATTGGCTTCGACGGCACGCCGTTGTTCGCATCGCCCAAGGACACCACCAATCTCGCCATTGAGCAGATCGCCACGGACACAGCCAGCCACGTCTTCGGCGCTGTCAATCTTGCCACGGGAGGTTCCGTCAAGGTCTACAGCACCTCCAGCGGTTCGCTATTGACCACGGTGACTACCGGTATCGGCGCTAACCCTGAAGCCATCCTCGCCGACCCCTTCAACAATATCTACGTAGCGTCGAGCAATAGCGGCACGAACATCCGCAAGCTTGCTTACGGCGCTGGATCGCCTCCCACCTACGTCACCAGCACCTTCACCGGATTCACCCCGCTGCCTGTCTTTCAGATGGGATGGGACTCCAGTCTGGACTTCTATGCCTTCGGCGGGACGGCCTCAGGTGCTGCCGCCTACTACTTCGTCAACACGAATGGCAGCCTGACCTCCGCGCCTACCTTCGCTACGACGCCGAGCAGCACCGCTTCAAATACGGGCAGCACCTCCAACAGCTCGGGCTTCGGTGTGACCAGCACAGGCAATGCCTACGCCATGGACTCTCTCGGCTTGATACCGATCAGCAAGAGCGGCAGCACGATCACCACCGGCTCCACGCTCTCCTATCCGCAAGTCGTTAGCGGCACCTACTATAACCGCTACTTGAGCATCGACGGCAACAACTGGGTGGTGAGCGTCGATGGCGCCAATGGTGGCGCGACCTCCGGCATCACCGTCTACGACACCACAGACAATATTGCGCTGGGCACTTACAAGGGTTGCTTTGTGATCAGCAAAGTCTGCGGGACGACCAGTGCCGGACAGGTTCCTATCTTCTCGCCGCGCGATGCAGCGATCGACAGCGCCGGCGACGTGTGGGTTGTCTCTGGCGCAAGCGCGAACCTGACTGAGCTGATTGGAGCCGCGGCGCCGACCTGGCCCGCACTCTCCATGGGCAAGCTCGGCCTGCCTCAGTAAGCACACAGAAAGCAGCGGCGGGTCGATCGGTCCGCCGCTGCTTTCTGTTGTCTTTTGCCAATCCACTGCTGTCCTTGTCATGCCGAAGGAAATGTACTCGTGATGAATCGCTGCCACCGATCGTCAGCATACACAGGCTATCGTCTCAAGGGCCGGAAGGCAGTTACCGGCTCTCGCAGCCTGTAGCGCAGCCTTAGCAATCCGTGCCTGCCCTTCGCTTATCGTTGTTCGCCGCACTTAGCTGTTCGCTGTCCCACCGAGGTTGTTCTATGCCGTCTGTCAATTCTCTTCGCCATCGTCTTCACTCCTACGCCGTTCGTGGGTTGCTTTGCCTTGCCAGTGTCGTTCTGCTCACCCATCCCGCGGTCATACTCGGGCAGGCGCAGAACACCGGCACCGTTGCCGGCACGGTCGCCGATTCTTCGCACAGCGTCATTCCCTCCGCTGAAGTCACGCTCACCTCCGAAGACCGCGGCAACATCTACACCGTCAAGAGCAACGCACAGGGCGAGTTCACCTTCAACGACGTGCCCGTGGGCTCTTATTCGTTACAGGTCACAGCGGCTGGCTTTTCCACGTTCGTCTCGCGTCATGTGGTTCTGGACTCCGATACCCGCCTCCGCGTCGATGCGACCATGAAACCCGGCGGCGTCGACGCGCAGGTTGAGGTAACTGCCGACGCCCTCGCCGTCGACACACAGGGCGCGACCATCGGCCAGATCATCGACAACGAGCTTGTGGAGAATCTGCCCATCGACGGCAACAACGTGGTCTCACTCGCGGCGCTTTTGCCGGGTGTTACCGACGTCAACGCACCCACCACCTTTACCGACGAGAACGGCGGCGCAACCTTCACCGCCAACGGCTCCCGCAGCAACTCCAACCTCTTTCTCTTCGACGGCTTGCTCTGGAACAATCTTTTTCTCAACACAGGCATTAATTACCCAAATCACGCGGTGCTCAACCAAGTGAGTGTTCAACTCAATAACTACGCCGCCCAGTACGGCCGCAATGCGGGCAGCATCTTCAACGTAGTCTCCAAATCCGGCACCAACTCCGTACACGGCGAGCTCTTCTTCCACTATCACGACTCCATCTTTGACGCCTCCAACTACTTTTCGCGGAGCAAGCCACCGCAGCATACCTACCAGTTTGGCGGCGCTGTCGGCGGAGCCATCGTCAAAGACAAGCTCTTCTACGAAGCCGAGTACCAGAGCCTCATCGGATATGACGCTCTGCAGGCCAACGCAGAGACACTTACGCCGCAGGAAGAAGGCCTGAACAGCAACGGCACGCCCTTCATGTGTACCAACCCCAATCTGGCGGGCAAGCAGTGCGCCAGCTTCGCGGGTGACGCAAAGGCGGGCTCCTCCATCCAGCAGTTGATCGTCAACCCCATCGGTAATTCACCCAACCCATCGGCCTTCGGCGTGAACATTGCCGTCGCCAAGTCGCAACTCCAGTCCACATGGAACGCACTCGGCAACCCCGGCACAGCCCCCTGCATCACGACCCTCACCAACCTCGGGGCAGGCTACCTCACCAACGCCGAAGTCCCTGCCGAGTGCTTCGATCCCACTGTGCAGAACATCATCAAATCCGGCTACATCCCCAGCCCCAACACCAAGCTCGGCAGCTCCCAGTTCCTCTTCTCCAGCGTCGAGCAACCGCAGCCCCAACGCGAGTACGGCGGCTTCATCCGCATCGACTACAACCTCAGTCCTCGCCAGACCATGGCCTATCGTTTCTACCGCACCGACAATACCGACCAGACCTCCAACGGCGGCAACAACGCCAGCACCGGCGTTCCCACCTATGAGATCGACGACAACGCAGCCTTCGTCACCGCCGGCTCCATCAGCCACACCTTTATCCTCTCGCAGAGCCTCGTTAACGTCGCCACGCTCGGTTACAAGCGCTACGCCTACAACGTCCTTCCTACCGATCCCAATACGCTCAACACACTCGGCTCGCAGTACACCTATCCCGGCTTTCAGTCGCTGCCTGTCATCAATGTGAACACCCGCTTTACCCTGGGCAACGCGCTCGACGCCTACACCCGCTCGGTCAACGAAAACTGGGAGCTCGTCGATAACCTCTCCTACGTCAAAGGCGCTCACAACTTCCAATTTGGCGTCGACTACCTGCACCTTCAGTACCTCAACATCCGCACCAACGTCGGCAACTTCAGCTTCCTCGGCAACCCCGGCTTTACCAATGCGCAGGCCTCGGACTTCATCATGGGCCTTGTCTATCAGGAGAGCGTCGGCAATACGCAGCGCATCTCCGCCATTCAGAACGCCGTCTACCAATACGCTCAGGACACCTGGCGCGCCACCTCGCGGCTCACCGTCAACCTCGGCATCCGCTACGAACTTCCCTTCTCCTGGGTGCAGCCCGATGGAGCCGCTGCGACATTCATCCGCGGATATCAATCCCAGGTCCTTTCCAACGCGCCCGCCGGTCTGGCCTTCGTCGGCGACAAGGGAGTTCCTCGCGGGCTCATCAACCCCGACTACACTAACGTCTCGCCCCGCATAGGTCTCGCCTACGACGTCTTCGGCAATGGCAAAACCGCCATCCGCCTCGGCCTCGGCACCTTCTACGACGCCATTCCCGCAACGATCGTCGGCCTCACGCAGCCCTACACCTACCGCGCCTTCTACACTCTGCCCAACGGCAGCCTCACCAATCCTCTGCTCGGCCTGAATCCGATCCCCGTCAACTCCGGCAAGTCGAATCCGGAATTCACAGCGCCCTACTCCGTCATCTATCCCGACGCCAACTTCCGCAACTCGTACACCATGGCGGCGAACTTCGGCATCCAGCAGCAGATATCCAAGGGCAGCACGCTTGAGGTCGCCTACCTCGGCCGCTTCTCGCGCCACCTCATGATTCCCATCGACAAGAACCCGGCCATCGTCGATTGCAGCGGCGCCTACTTCGCCGTCAACCCCGCGCTCTACTGCACGAACTTCGTTACGACTGCATCACCCAACCCTACCTACAACTACCCCGGCCGAGTCGTCTACCCCGGCTTCAACTACGGTGGCCAGGGCGTCGTCGATCTGCTCTCCGAAGCGACCGCAAACTACAACGCGTTGCAACTCAACTACCGCCAGCGCGCCTACCGCAACCTCACGCTGCTGGCCAACTACACCTACTCCCGCACGCTCGACGAGCAGAGCAGCCTCTCTACGACAAACAGCACACCGCATCCTGACAACATTGCCACGCAGTACGCTCCCTCCGACCAGAACACCACCCAGATACTCAACATCGGCTGGCGTATCGCACAGCCCAAGCTCGTCACCCACCTGCGGCCCGTGAAGTACATGTTCAACGACTGGGCCTTCAACGGCATCTACAACGCCCGCACCGGCCACCCCGTCAACATCACCTTCGGTGGCGATGAGCTGGGTACAGATGAACAGCCTCAGCGGGCTTACCTGATCCCCGGCATGAGCCCCACGCTGCCCTCCAGCCGACATCGCATCGATAAGATCAACGCCTGGTTCAATCCAAACGCCTTCATCAAGCCCGCTGCCTTCAGCACCGTCGGCGTCGTCGGCCGTAATTCCATCATCGGCCCCGCCTACATCAACACGCAGATATCCCTGACCAAGAACTTGACCCTCACGAAGTTCCGCGAAGGCATGCACGGCCAGTTCCGTGCCGAGGCCTTCAACGTATTCAACACGGTCAACCTCGGCCAGCCGCGCGCCACCTATAGCGTAAGTGCCGCACAGGCCTCTACCTTCGCCTCCATCAACTCCGGTGGCACCAACCCCAACCGCCGCATTCAATTCGGTTTCATTCTCTACTTCTAGTCGCCGCTTCCCTGTTGCTCGCAATACGCTTCGCCAGTATCACGCTGAGGTTTCAAAGTCATGTCGAACCATCTTCGCGGTCTCGTTCCACTCACTGCGACCTTCCTTGCGCTCGCATCCATTTCGCTGCAGGCGCAATCCGTGCCCATCCCCTTCGCCGCTACCTACGCCGGAGGCGGACCGGTCTGCTCCGCCAGCCTGCCCGTCTACACCGTCAGCGGTACCGGCGGAGCCAAGTACGGCGACGGTTGCCCCGCCACACAGGCCACGTTCAATGCTCCCGTCGGCATCGTCACGGACTCACTTGGCAATCTCTTCGTCGCCGACCAGACCAACATGCTCGTCCGCGTGGTCTACAACCAGGGCGCAGCGCTTGCCGCGGCCATCGCCGCCGCCAACGTGCAGAACCTCGGTCTCGTCCCCGTTAAAGGCAACATCTATACCCTCGCCGGAGGCGTCACCTCCACGCCCGTCAACCGCTTCTGCAGCCAGGGCACCACCGGTGCCTCGGGCAACACCAGCAGCCTCGACGGCTGCCCCGCAACACAATCCGAGCAAGGTCCACGCGGCCTCGCGGTTGATGCCGACGGCAATGTCTTCATATCCAGCGTCTCGCCCAGCTCGGAGATTCGTGTCGTCTACGTCGGTGGTATCGCAGCGGCCAAACTCATCACCCTCGAGAATCCCACTGTCACCTCGCCCCAGGTCGGTTACGTCTACACCATCGCCGGTTCCAACAGCTCCGCCTACACAGGCGATGGCGCACTCGCCATCAAGGCCGCGCTCAACACCCCGCGCGGCATCTTCGTCGATGCAAACGAGAACGTCTACTTCGCAGACAACTTCAACAACGCCATCCGCCGCGTCGACAGCACCACAGGCTTCATCTCCACCGTCGCCGGACACAACGCCGGCAGCGTAAGCTCCTGCTCTGCCGTCACTTCCGTTGGTGATGGCGCAGCCGCCACCAACGCTACCCTCGCCTGTCCCTACGGTCTCACCTTCGACCAGTTCGGCAACATGTTCATCGCCGAAGCCGGCACCGCCAGCGCCACCACGCTAGGCCGGGTCCGCGTTGTCTATGCGGGTGGTACGCTGCCCGGTATCGTCTCCCCCACGGTCGGCAACATCTACACCTACGCCGGCGGCCTCCCCATCCCCGGCGGTACGGCCATCACCACCGCACAGAGCACCGCCTTTCAAGAGATATTCGGCGTCAGCATCGACCCCGCAGGCTATCTCTACATCAGCGACTTTCGCTACTCGACCTCCGGCTCCGACCATATCTGGCGCGTCGACCCCGTCACCGGGGCCATCGCTTCCATCGCCGGCAACTCCGGCACTGCCGTGCTCACCACGCCCGCTCGCTGCAGCGGCACCACCGGCCCCACCAACACCGACAAGTACGGCGATGGCTGTCCCGCTACACAGGCCTACATCCAGGGTCCACAAGAAGGCGTCGCCTTCGACGCGCGCGGCAACCTCTACGTCAACGACCGCATGAACAACCTCGTCCGCGTCCTCAGCTACGGCAACAACTTTCCCGCTACAGCCGTAGGCTCCAGCGTCACTCAACCGATCGCCTTCCTCTATCCGGCCGCTTCTACGCCCACCTCCGAGACGTTCACCACGCAAGGCGCAACCACCACCGACTTCTCCGATGCAGGCGGCGATACCTGCGCTCTCAATACCGCTCTAGTAACTGCCACCACCTGCGTCGACTACATCAAATTCGCTCCAACAGCCGCAGGAGCACGCCCGGGCTCCGTCAGCATCTCCAGCGCCACAGCTACGCTTGCAACGCAGCGCCTCATCGGCATCGGCTCCTCACCGGTCCTCACCATCGACCCCGGAACCGCCGTCACGCTCGGCTCATCACTACAGCCCGTGAGCGTCTCGGCAGACACGGTCGGAAACGTGAATCTCTCCGATGCGAAAGCCAAACAAATCCTCCGCACCACCATCGCCGGTGCAACACCAACGGCCTACATCACAAACCTCGGCTCGCCGCACCAGACCGCAACCGACAGCTACGGCAACCTCTTCGTCGCCGACTCCACCAACAACAACATCGTCGAGCGCCTCGCCGCTTCCTCGACGCAGATCACACTAGGCACAGGCCTCTCCGCTCCTCAGGGAGTGGCCGCGGACAACCTCGGCAATCTCCTTATCGCAGACACCGGCAACAACCGTCTCGTCTATCTCTCACCCATCACCGGAGGACAGGCGAACTTCCCCACCCCGGGCTTCACACTCAGTGCGCCCACCTACCTCGCTCTCGATGCCGCCGGGAATCTCTTCCTCATCGACTCCGCCAACACCCGCGTGCTTGAGATTCCGGTCGGCGCCACGCCTCAACTCATCACCCTGCCCGCAGGTACGGTTTCCACCGCCATCGCCTTCGATGCAGCAGGCGATACCTACATCGCGGACAAGACCACCGGCAACATCCTCCTGCTTCCAGTCGGCAGCACAACAGCGACGGCCCTTGTCACAGGCCTCACGTCGCCTACAGGCGTCGCTGTCGGACCCAGCGGCAACCTCTTCGTCGCGGACTCCGCGGCGACTTCGGTTGCGGGCTACAACCGCAACCTCAACACCTCCACCTTCACCACCACCAACATCGCTCTCACCAGCCTGCCCGTAACTCTTACCCTTGGCAGCATAGGCAACGTCGCGGCCACGCTCGCAACGCCGCCATTCACAGAAACCGGCAGCGCAGCGGCCTTCCCCTCCAGCGGAACGCCGACTTGCACAGCAGCTCTCGTCATGGCTCCCGGCGCGACCTGCACTCAGACCTTTGTCTTCAAGCCCACCGTCCCCGGTGCGCAGAGCGCGCAAGTAGTCTTCGCCTCCACCACCAGCCAAACCGCGACGGCGAACTTCAACGCAATCGCAACCAACCTCATCCTCACCACCACCGGTCTGACCCTCGGTGGCAGCGGTACCGTCAACTACGGTCAGACCGCGACCTACACCGTCACACTCACTCCAAACTCCAGTGGCAGCTCAGCGCCCACCGGCACCATCTCTTTCATCGTCGATGGCAACGCACCCATCAAGCAAACCGTCTCGACCAACCCCTATACCTTTCCTGTGTCGCTCACGGTAGGCACACACAGCATCGCCGCCGTCTACAACGGCGACACCATCTACGCTGGCAGCAACGCCTCCACCTCCATCACGGTCGGCAAAGCCGTCACCACCACCACCGCCTCCTTCGCGCAGAGCGCCAGCGGTATTACGCTCGGCGCGGTCGTCACTCCCGCTAATGTCGGCGCCGCCACCTTCACCGGCAACGTGCAGTTCATCGTCGATGGAGCCGTCAAGGCCACCGTCCCCGTCGGCACCGGCACTGTCAGTACAACCGTGCTCGTCGCGGACGGTACCCACGCCTACCTCGCCACCTACGTCGGCGACGCAAACTACGCCGCCAGCTCCAGCACCTCGCAGTCGCTCACCGTTACCCGCGCTGCAACGACCCTCGCTCTCACGAGCACACCCGTCTCCACCAACGGAGCCGGAGGCCTGCTGCTCAGCGCAAAGCTCACCACCATGGGTGCAGGCACACCGACAGGCACTGTCGTCTTCACCAACAACGGAACGACGCTCGGCACCATCACACTAACCAGCTCCGGCACGGCCGCCTTCACGACAGCCGGCACTAGTTTCCCCACCTATGCCTTCACCGCGTCGTACTCCGGCGACGGCCTCTTCCAGCCCTCCACCGTGACCATCACCCAGGGACCTGACTTCGTCGTCACCACGCCTCCCTCCGTCATTGGTGTGCCACAGGGAGGCCAGGTACTTGTGTCGGTCGCCGTCACACCCATCAACGGCTACTCCGGTTCCCTCTCAGCCGCCTGCACCAACCTTCCGGTCAACTCTCTCTGCCGATTCTCCCCAACACCACTCTTCGTTACAGCGCCTGCGTCCACCACGCTTACCGTGCAGGTCTTCGCTGGCGTGAATCCAGCGGTAGCCGGCGTCTCGCAGCCTAACTTCGGTCGCGCATCGCAGACCGCACTGGCGCTGCTGCTACTGTCCCCCTTCGCATTTAGCCTGCGCCGCCGCAACGGCAAGCGTCGCACCTTCATCCCGGCTCTAATGGCTCTCGCACTGCTAGCGATGCCCCCTGCACTCCTTACCGGTTGCGGTAACAAAACTCCTGCGAACTCGTCGGCCAGCTTCTCGACACCCATAGGCAACTACGCCATCACGCTCACGATGACGGACGCCAACGATGTCTCCCGTTCCACTGTCATCAACATCAACGTCCCCACCCTATAGCCGGACCCCTCTCAACCTCAACCCGCAAGCAGCTTAGGGGCTTTGGCCCCTCCCCAAGGAACCATTGCGACCGATCCTCCTCATCCCGGCCCTGCTCTTCTCTTTTGCTACTCTTGCCCCAGCGCAAGCCACGGCACCTGTCGATGCGGCTATAGAAGCACGCGTTGAAGACTTGCTCAGCAAGCTCTCCACCGTACAAAAGCTCGAGATGCTCGGCGGCCATGACGGCTTCTACACCCATGCCGAGCCAGTAATAGGCCTGCCCTCACTGCGCATGGCCGATGGCCCCGTCGGCATCCGTAACGATGGTCCGTCCACTGCCTATCCCTCGGACATCGCCCTTGCTGCCACCTTCGACTCCGACCTTGCCTTTGCCGAAGGCACAGCACTCGGCCGCGACGCTCGCTCCCGCGGCGTCGCCTTCCTCCTGGGCCCCGGTGTCAACATCTATCGCGCTCCCATGAACGGTCGCAACTTCGAGTACTTCGGCGAAGACCCATTCCTCGCCTCCCGCATGGCAGTCGGCTACATCGAAGGGGTCCAGAAGCAGGGCGTCAGCGCCACCGTCAAGCACTTTGCGCTCAACAACGAGGAGTACGATCGCCATCACATCGACTCCATCGTCGACGAGCGCACGCTCCATGAGCTCTACCTTCCCGCCTTTGAGGCCGCGGTCAAAGAGGCGCACGTCGGTGCCATCATGAACGCTTACAACCTCGTCAACGGGGTCCACGCCTCGCAAAGCGGCATTCTCAACAACATCATCGCCAAGCAAGGCTGGGGATTCAACGGCATCATCATGTCCGATTGGAACTCCGTCTACGACGGTCTCGCCGCAGCCAACAGCGGCCTCGACCTCGAGATGCCCTCCGCCAAGTTCATGACTCCCGCTACACTTGGCCCTGCACTCAGTAACGGCTCGCTCACGCAGGCAACGCTTGATGACAAGATTCGCCGCATCCTCCGCTTGGCCATCCGCATGGGATGGCTCGATCGTCCACAGACGCTCGACGCTCCGAAAGACGACCCCACCTCCCGCGCCGTTGCCCGCAAAGTCGCCCTCGAATCCATCACCCTCCTCAAGAACGACAACCACCTCCTCCCGCTCGATTCCAACAAGCTCTGCACGCTGGCCGTCATCGGCCCCAACGCCGACAAGCCTGTCACCGGCGGCGGCGGTAGCGCCCAGGTCACACCCACCTTCGCGCTCAGCCTCGTCGACGCCCTCACCGCCACGCTCCCCAAAACATCCAAGTGCCCAGGGGTCGTCTACGCCCGGGGCCTCCCCACCTACGAAGAGATATTCCACACCACCGCCTTCACCCAT
>Ga0206872_10050_pt1 | contig 37315 bp, 40 predicted proteins | sample Alteio_BWOrgCont_34_FD_152906 | JGI IMG/M metagenome (GOLD analysis project Ga0206872, IMG submission 152906) | Enriched cells from forest soil in Barre Woods Harvard Forest LTER site, Petersham, Massachusetts, United States -... | ecosystem: Environmental > Terrestrial > Soil > Temperate forest >... | reverse complement strand
GAGCATACCGGAGAGTGCGGCCTTAATATCTTCCACCACTTCATAAATGATGGAGTAATAGCGGATATTGACCTTATCGCGCGCGGCCAACTCACGCGCCTGCACCGTTGCACGCACATTGAAGCCGATAATTAAGGCATGCGTCGCATTGGCAAGCGTCACGTCCGACTCGGTAATGGCGCCGACACCGGAATGGAGCACACGCACCATCACCTCTTCACCGGAGAATTTCTGCACGCTCTGCGCGATGGCTTCGGCAGAGCCCTGCACATCGGACTTGATAATCACTGGCAATTCCTTGGCCTTGGTGCCGGCGGAGGCGGCAAATAGACTATCAAGCGTTTTGGTGGCAAGCAATGTCTGCGCCGTGCGATTGCGTTGTTGACGATATTCGGTGATATCGCGCGCCGTTTTTTCACTCTCGACCACGGCAAACTCATCTCCCGCTTCCGGCGGCTGAAGCAGGCCAAGTACCTCGACAGGCAAGGATGGCGGCGCTTCTTCGATGGGGCGGCCCTTATCATCGACAATCGCACGCACTTTGCCGTAGCTGGCGCCGGCGACAATGATATCGCCCACCCTGAGTGTGCCTTTTTGAATAAGCAGCGTGGTAACGACGCCGCGCCCGCGATCAATCTTCGCTTCCACCACGGCGCCCGCAGCCATGCGATCGGGATTGGCTTTGAGTTCCAATACTTCCGCCTGCAGCAGGATAGCTTCCTGCAATTTATCAAGCCCGAGGCCGGTTTTGGCCGATACTTCAACGACGATGACGTCGCCGCCGAATTCTTCCGGCACCAGCTCATAGCTCATAAGCTCGGTCTTCACGCGTGAAGGGTCGGCGCCTTGCTTGTCGATTTTATTGACGGCGACGATGATGGGCACTTTTGCCGCCTTGGCATGGCTGATAGCCTCTTTGGTCTGTTCCATAATACCGTCATCGGCAGCGACCACCAGCACCACGATGTCGGTGACTTTAGCACCGCGCGCGCGCATGGCGGTAAAAGCTTCATGACCGGGGGTATCGAGGAAGGTTATCTTTTCTTCATCGCCCAGCATGACCTGATAAGCGCCGATATGCTGGGTGATGCCGCCTGCTTCGCCGGCTGCGACATCGGTCTTGCGCAGCGCATCGAGCAATGAGGTTTTGCCGTGATCGACATGACCCATAATCGTGACCACCGGCGCGCGCGGCTTGAGTGTTTGCGGATCGTCCTGCTCGTCTTCGGCTTTGAGCACGTTTTCCACGTCGCCCTCGGTCACGCGCTTCAGCTTATGGCCGAATTCGGTGACGATAAGCTCCGCCGTATCGGCGTCGATGCTCTGATTGACCGTTACCATCGTGCCCATTTTCATCAGCATCTTGACGACATCAACGGCGCGCTCGGCCATACGGTTGGCGAGCTCCTGCACGGTAATGGCTTCGGGAATCACTACTTCGCGGATGATTTTTTCCTGCGAGGCGGAGCCCATGCCCGTCTCGGCGCGCTTGGCCTTCTCACGCTGGCGGCGCAGCGAGGCCAGGCTTCGCACACGCTCTTCCGACATGCTGAGCGCCTGGCTCACCGTTATCTTGCCCGAATTGCGGCGCGCTTCGTCACCGCGGCGCAGTTTCATTTTAGGCGATTTGGCGGCATCCGCTCGCTCGACGCGCACTTCGTCCTCCAGATCGGCGCCGGCCGCTTTTACTACAGGTTTTCCCAGCGGCTTTGCGATATTAAGTTTGGCATCCGTGCGGCTTCCCGGCGCATCCTCCTCGAAGACAATCTCTTTGAGGGGTTTTTTATCGTAGATCATCGCCGAAGAAGGCGTAGGCAACGCACTGCGCGTGCGCGTGTCATCGGCAGGCCGGGTTTTGGCATGCTCAAGCGCGCGCAGCCTGGCCTGGCGTTCTTCTTCCGTCAGATGCGCGTCTTCTTCCGGTGCCCCTGCTTTGCCGAACAAAGATTTTTCCGCCTGCTCCTGCAACGATGCACTGGATTTTTTCATCTCCACCATTTTGCCGCCGTCATTGCTGGTGAAGGTGCGTGTTTTGCGCACTTCCACCGTCACGGATTTCGAGCGGCCATGCTGGAAATTCTGTTTAACCTTACCGCTTTCCACTGTCTTGGTAAGCTCAAGACGACTCGGCCTTGCCACGGTCAGCGGTTCTTTTTTAGTGCTGTCATTCATATAGCGTATGGGGTTCCTGATCCGGTCATTTCTCTTCGTTAAACCAATGTTCGCGCGCTTTCATGATCATACTATCAATTTCCTCGGGAGACAAATGGGAATCCGGTACGAAATCCTTGAATTCAGCGCTGGACAGATCGGCGAAATCGTCGAGCGTCAGCACTTTATTCTCGCCCAGTTTTATAAGCGCGTCATTGGGCAGGCCGAGCGCCAGCAGCTTATCATCCATACCGAGCGCGCGCAGCTTCTCTTCCGACTCTTTCTTCTGCGCTTCGAGCCAGTCGCGGGCGCGGGCGCGCAGTTCGGTCGCCACGTTCTCGTCGAAGCCTTCGATGGAGGTGAGATCGTCAAGCGGCACGTAGGCCACTTCTTCCACCGTCGTGAAGCCTTCCGTCGCCAGAAGCTGCGCTATCACTTCCTCGACATTCAAGGCATCGGTGAAAAGCTTGGAGAGCGAATTGAACTCCTCGGCGCGGCGGTTGGATTCAACCTCTTCGGTCAGGATGTCGATATTCCAGCCCACCAGTTGCGAGGCAAGCCGTACATTTTGGCCGCGCCGTCCGATGGCGAGGCTCAGCTGATCGTCGGGCACCACCACCTCGATACGCTCCTTGCCTTCGTCAAGTACTACCTTGCTGACTTCGGCAGAAGACAGCGCATTGACCACGAAGGTGGCCGGGTCGGATGACCATTCGATAATGTCGATTTTCTCACCTTGCAGTTCCCCAACTACCGCCTGCACGCGCGCGCCGCGCACGCCGACGCAGGAGAGCACCGGATTGACGTTGGAATCGCGCGAATAGACGGCGATTTTAGCACGCGATCCGGGGTCGCGGGCCACCGCTTTGATTTCGATGATACCGTCATAAATCTCCGGCACTTCCTGGGCAAAGAGCTTGGCCATGAATTCCGGACGGGTGCGGGTGAGGAAGATCTGCGGGCCGGATTTCTCGCGGCGCACATCATAGATATAGGCGCGGATGCGATCGCCTTGGCGGAAGGTTTCGCGCGGGATCAACTCGTCACGGCGCAGGAAGCCTTCGGTGCGACCGAAATCCACCGTAACGTTGCCATATTCGATGCGCTTGACCGTGCCGCTTACGATTTCACCAGAGCGATCCTTATATTCGTCGAACTGCTTGTCACGCTCGGCGTCGCGCACTTTCTGCACGATGACCTGCTTGGCGGTTTGTGCTGCGATACGCCCAAAATCGATGGGAGGTAGCGGGTCTTTGATGGCACTGCCGATTTCCAGCTCCTTATTGCGGCGCTTGGCTTCGGCGAGCGTAATCTGCGTGACTTCATTCTCCACTGTCTCCACCACGTCCGTGATGCGGTAGAGGCGGATTTCACCGGATTTGCGGTCGATTTCCGCCTTGATGTTATGTTCGTGGCCGTATTTGCGGCGACCTGCGACCTGGATGGCGTTCTCCAGCGCCTCGATGACCTGCTCGCGGCCAATGCCTTTTTCGCGCGCGACCGCGTCGGCAATCTGAAGTATTTCCGTGTTTCCCGTGGTTGAAAGTGCTAACGCCATAGTCTCCTCTTTGTGTTATCGTCTAGTTATTGCCAGTTGATTCCGCTGCCTTGATCAACTCATCCGTCAGCAGCAGCTTTGCCGATTGTACCATAGGATAGGGAATACGCGCCGTCACCCCTTCCACCGTCTCCATCACAATATCCTCGCCTTCTAACGCCTTTAGCCTGCCTTTGAAGCGCCTGCGCCCTTCGATAGGCAGTTTGGTCTCAAGCTTCGCCTCAAACCCGGCAAAACGCGCAAAATCCTCGCATTTTACCAAGGGGCGGTCGATGCCGGGGGAGCTTACCTCCAGCGTATAGGCACCCTTGATCGGGTCTTCAACGTCCAGCAGCGCCGAGACGTTATGGCTGATAGTGGCGCAATCCTCCACCGTCATATTCCTGCCATCTGCGCGCTCGGCCATAATCTGCAGCGTCCGTCTGCCACCTTCGATCAGGCGAATCTGCACTAGCGCATATCCCATGCCGGCAAGCGACGGCTCGATGATAGCGGCGATTTTCTCCTGTAGCGAAGATTCCATGGCTCAAAGCGTAATAAAAAAGGCGGGCGAAGCGGCCCACCTTGTTAACTTTCGAGACGTATAATCCTGTTTTCTACCCTTTTCAAGCATTATTTGCACGTGCCCTATTGACTCTGGGATAAGTCCCGTGTATAGTGCAGTGAAGGAACAAGCAGCGAGGGGTTAGGGTTTACTTTGTCATGCCCGCGGAGGCGGGCATTCAGCGGGACAGGTCGTCATCGCCCGAGTTTGCGAGAGCAAACTATAGGGCGATCCAGATGGCTGTGATGGATGGCCTATAGTCGCCTTCGGCAACTCGGGCCATGACGGCTTATCCCTCGCTCCTCGTGCCTCGTTTCTTAACCACTGTCCCATTATGGCATAATACGTTGTTCCCAGATTTTTGCATTTTGAGTGGAGTTTTGTATCATTGTGGGAATTCTTATCACGTTGTTCGTCGATTTTTGCAATTCCTGCCTATCCATTGTTCCAAAATGGAACATTAACCTAAAACCCGCAACCCATAACCTTAAACCTGTACCCCCTACTTCCTCCATTCGAGAAAAGTCGCTTGCCTTCCTTCTGCGAGTGCCTTGGCCTGGTAGCGCGTCGGTACCCAATCGGGTGGCGGGTTTTGCCAGTCGCTCTGTGTTTTTGCCTCCCAGGTGAACTGCGCGAAAATTAAAAATTGTTCCAGCATCCATTCGCAGTAATCCACATGATCGGTCGCCACACGCAACATTCCTCCCGCCTTCAGTTTTTTATAAAACAAGGTAAGCGATTCTTGCGAAATAATACGGCGCTTATGGTGGCGCGCTTTGGGCCATGGATCGGGGAAGAGGATGAACATGCGATCAATGGATTCGTCAGGCATTGCTTCCAGCAACATCCGTGCATCGCCGTCATAAAGCCGGATATTGCGGAGATCGTTTTTCTGAATGGCAGCGAGCAGCGTAGTCATGCCGTTGACGTAAGGCTCACAGCCGATGAAATTCACTTGCGGATTGCGCCGCGCCTGTTCCGCCAGATGCTCGCCGCTGCCAAAGCCAATCTCAAACCAAAGCGGAGCGGCGGCAACGTAACCCGGCGCAATCAACAGCGACGGCAAAGCGGTTTCAAGCAAAACGCTGCGACTGGAGCGCAGCTTACGCCCATGACGGCGCCCGAAGGAAGGCAGCAGCCTGTTCACTTATAGCTTCACCACATGCACCTCGATGACCGGCTTTTTGCCGAGCTCGGCGCGGAAGAACTGGCGCATGGCGGTGCGTATCGACTCGCTCAGTCTATCGACAGTGTCTTTGGGCTTGGCGCGCTCAAGGGCGGCTGTAATTTCCTCGCGCAGCGCTATCAGCAAATCCTTGTCGTCGTTCGCATCCATGCAGCCGGGCGCACAGATGCGCGGCGGGCTTAAGAGTTCATTGTCCTTGCTCAGGACAACAAATACGATCGTGCAGCCGTCATCGCGGATTTTACGGCGGGTCTTGATGATGGAGCTGGTGATGGGGATGAGCGAGTTGCCATCCACCGCGACATAGCCCGATGGTACGGTGCCCACTTCAAGCGCGCGGCCTTCGGCCAGCAAGATGACCGAGCCGTTCTTGGCTTCGACGGTTTCCGGCACCTGCAGACTGCGCGCGAGCTTAGCGTGTTCGTGGATATGGCGCGGCTCGCCGTGCGTCGGTATAGCGATTTTCGGGCGCACAAGCTGATACATGCGCGTAAGCTCGCCGCGCGCTGGATGGCCGGAGACATGCACGTGATGGCGCTTAGAGGTAATTATCTCCATGCCGCGCTGGGTAAGGGCATTATAGATATGCGCCACGCGCGACTCGTTGCCGGGAATCTTGCGCGAGGAGAAAATCACCGTATCACCCGGCGTCAGCCGGATGGAGGGATGCTCGCCGCGCGAGATTTTGGACAGAGCCGCCATGGGCTCGCCCTGACAGCCGGTGCAGATAAGCAGTATGTCGCTTTTGGCAACGTCATTTACCTCGCGTTCGCTTAAGAAGGGTGCCGCGTCCTGTAGATAGCCGCTTTCCTTGGCTGCCGTCGTGATGCGCCTAAGCGATCGCCCGGCAATCGCGATATGCCGCCCTGCCTTTTGCCCTGCGCGAATGATGGATTCAAGCCGTGCGATGTTGGAGGCGAAGGTCGTCACCACGACGCGGTTTTTGCAACCGGTGATGATCTCGGCAAGGCTGTCGCGCACACCCGCTTCCGAGCCCGATTCACCGTCCACGAACACGTTAGTCGAATCGCAGACCATGGCAAGGACTCCTTCGTCGCCATATTTCTTGAGCGTCGCTTCGTCGGTCACCGGCCCGACCAAAGGATCGGGATCAAGCTTCCAGTCGCCCGTATGCATGACCACGCCCTTATCGGTGCGCAGCGCCACTGCCTGCATCTCGGGGATGGAGTGGGTAAGCGGGATCATCTCGAATTCAAACGGCGCAAGTTGTATCTTCTGGCCGGGGTGGACTTCGGTGACGGGGATCTTGCTGGTGATGCCTTCGTCGGCAAGCTTGGCCTTGAGCACCGCATGGGTGAAGGGCGTGGCAAAGACCGGGCATTGCAGCTCATCCCACAAATAAGGCACCGCACCTAAATGATCCTCATGCGCATGGGTGAGTACCAGCCCGAGTAAATCTTTTTTATGCTGCGTAATGAATTCGATGTCGGGCAGGATAATCTCAACGCCCGGCAGATAGGCGTCGGCAAAACCGATGCCAAGATCGATCATCAGCCATTTGCCTTTATAGCTGTAGAGGTTGAGGTTCATGCCGATCTCGTTGGAGCCGCCCAGCGGCACGAACAGCAATTCGTCGGCATAGTTTTTGAAATTAAATGTCATGAAAAATATATTCCTGGTTATGGCGAATGCGGTAATAATTGTTTTAGCAGCGCCTTATGACCACTGCTTTTTTCCTCTGCCATGGTTGCGCGGATAATGTCGCGCACAGGCTTATGCTGGGCTGCGTACTGCCTGAGCGTGGTTTCTGCAAGCTTTTTATTCTCGGCAAGCATGTCGTAGCCCGGGGGAACGGCGACATCGGGTGAGGAAGGCAGGGAGGTCATGAACAATACCTCGATGATTTCGCGCACGTAAACTGCATCGCCTGAGCCGAAAAACGCGCCCCATAGCGTATCGATATGGCCGGGCAGAATCACGCTCAGTTTTTTGAGATCGACCTTGTCCTGAGCTTGGCGCAGCTTCTCAATATCGGCCTCTTCCCATTGCTCACCCTTGGCAAATATAAGCGCGTCCTCTTTAAGTTTTGCATGGAGCAGCGCCTCGATAATTACGTCCTGCGCATGCATATTATAGTCATTGCGGCTCAGCCACTGCATTACATGATCTTTATTATGCGCAAAGACCACTGTTAAAAACCCGACGAAGGGCGGCCAGGCCGTTTTCTTGCGCAGCACCTCGCTGCCGGTCATAATATCCAGCACCGTGTCCACCTTCTGAATGGAAGGATGCTGATAATAAGTAGTGACCGCCGTATCGAGTTTCGCTTGGGTGGCGGAAGAAATATTAGGATTCATATCGTCCATGCCGGAAACGCTCGCAAAGGCAAAAGCAGGCAGAAAAAGGAGCGATAAAAAAATCCGCTTCATTTCGCATTCCTTTGGTAAATGAGCCGCAGACCATCGATGATGAGATCGGGCTCGAGCACGTCAATCACCGGGGTCGCCTTGGCAAAAAGCGGCGCTAAGCCGCCGGTGGCGATAACGCGCATTGGCTTCCCATATTCTTTGCGGATGCGCTCGGTGATGCCTTCAATAAGGCCGACATAGCCGAAATAAATGCCTGACTGCATCGCCGTTACCGTTTCTTTTCCTATCACTTGCAGCGGACGCTCAACGGCGACGTTGGGCAGCTTCGCCGCAGCGCGGTGCAAGGCTTCCAGTGAAAGATTGACGCCCGGGGCAATCACCCCTCCGATATAGTCGCCCTTGTCATCCACCACGTCAAAGGTCGTGGCCGTACCGAAATCGACGATGATCATGGCCTGTTTATGGCGCTGCCAGGCGGCTACTGCGTTGACCAGCCGATCGGCCCCTACTTCGCGCGGGCGGTCGATGCGGACATTTATGTCAAGTTCTACGCCCGGCTCGCCGACAATCAAAAGCTCGGTATGAAAATACTGGCGCGTCAGCATGCGCAGCGAGAAGGTAGCTTGCGGAACAACCGAGGACATAATCGCCGCTTTGATTTTATCGGGGCTCAGATTCTCACGTGCCATCAATTGTAGCAGCCAGACGCCGTATTCATCCGAGGTGCGACGCACATCCGTCGCCATGCGCCACTGGCCGCGCAATTTCTCACCGTCAAACACGGCAAAAACGATATTGGTATTGCCGGCATCGATGACCAGAAGCATGGGATTACCTAACTATGGTTACCAGAAGACGTCGCCGGCGCTGATCGCCATGCGCTTGCCGCCTTTGGGCTTGAGCAATAGCTGGCCGCTGGGGTCGATGCCCTCGAAAATTCCGGTGAAGGTTTCTTTCGGCAGGCGCACCTCGATGGGCTTACCCTCGCGGAAGGCATGCGCCATCCATTTCTTGCGAATGGGCGCGAAGCCTTTCTTCGCCCATACATCATACTCCGTGATGAAATGATGGATGAAGCGCGACAATACGATTTTGGCGCTGATGATTTCGACGCCGGCATCTTTAAGATAAGTTGCCGGAATATCGGTATTCTCTGGGCAAGAGTCAATATTGATACCCAGCCCCACCACGACCCAGCGCACCATGTGATCCTGGCCGGGATTGATATCGGCTGTCTCAAACGACTCAAGCAGAATCCCGCCGATTTTCTTGCCGTCGAGCAAAATATCGTTAGGCCATTTGCAAGTAAGCTCTCCGCCGTCGGGAATAATAGGCTTAAGCGTATCGATGGCAGCCACCGCCGTCACAAAGGAAAGCTGCGCGGCGGTTGGCTGATCGCAGTGCGGGGCTAAGAGAATGGAGCAGAAGAGATTGCCTTCGGCCGAAACCCACAGACGCCCCATGCGCCCCCTGCCCGCCGTCTGTCGCTTGGCCCAGATGACTGCCCCGTGCGCGCCTCCGCCTTCGGCGAGCCGGCGCGCTTCTTCATTGGTGCTGTCGAGCTCGTCGTAAGACAGTAAGTGGTAGTCATTCAAAAGATTCGGTTTTGCAAATACCCTCATTGAAATAATGCCTCTGCGGCTATGCGCGCGCTTGCCACGAGCGGCGCGGGGAATAGGAAGAATAGAGCGGTGAACAAGGTGCACAGCACCAGAGCCAGGCGCGTAAGCGGCGGCGCGTAAGCGTCAAATACGCCGTGAGGTTCATCAAAATACATCAGCTTCACCAGTTTGAGATAATAATAACAGGCAAGCACGCTGGCCAGCACGCCAATGACTGCAAGCACGTTAAGCCCGGCATGGATTGCCGCCAGGAATACATACATCTTTCCGAAGAAGCCGGCGAAAGGCGGAATACCCGCCATCGAGAACATGAGCACGGTAAAGGCAAGCGCCATGCGCGGGCGAGTGCGCGAAAGCCCGGCCAGATCAGAAAGCGTCTCGACCGGCTCACCGTTCCTGCTCATCATGAGAACGCAGGCGAAAGCGCCGCTGCTCATGGCGATATAGAGCGTGAAATAAATGAGCAGGCCGCTGATGCCGTCAATGCTGCCCGCAGCCAGACCCATCAGCGCGTACCCCACATGGCCGATAGAACTATAGGCAAGCAGCCGTTTGATATTGGTCTGGGTCAGCGCGCCGAGCGCGCCGGTCAGCATGGAAAGCACTGAAATGACGATGACGACCTGCTGCCAGTCATGCAGCAAGGCACCGAAGGGCTGGATGAGTAGGCGCGTGAATAAGGCAAGCGCTGCGATTTTAGGCGCAGTGGCGAAATAAGCCGTCACCGGCGTCGGCGCGCCTTCATAAACGTCCGGCGTCCACATATGGAAGGGAGAGGCGGAGATTTTGAAGCAGAACCCTACCATCAACAGTACCAGCCCCACCACCACGCCGGAGGAAACAGGGTGCGACGCCGTGAGCAGCGTTGCAAGCGCCTCAAAACTTGTCGTCCCGGCAAAGCCGTAAATGAATGACGCGCCGAACAGCATCATGCCCGAAGCGAGCGCGCCGAGAACGAAATATTTAAGCCCCGCTTCCGCCGATTTAAGCGAATCGCGGCTAAAACTTGCAAGCACATATAAGGGTAGGCTCGAAAGCTCAGAACCGACATATAATGCGGTCAGATCGTTCGCCGACACCATCAGCATCATGCCGAGCAGGGCAAAGAGCATGAGCACGGGAAATTCAAACCGTCGGTTTTCGTCGTGCGTCACCCAGCCGGTGCACAGCATGAATATGAGCGCAGCACTCGCAGCAAGCATAATATTGATGAAATAGGAAAAGCCATCAGCAATAAGCATGTGGGAGAAGAATATCTGCCGCGCATGCGGCAACGGCATCACGACCATCAACGCAATCAGCGCCAGCAGCACGAACAGGCCGAGCCCGGTAATCAGCTGGTCGGTTTTAACACTCTTGGCAAATACGCCGGCAAGCAGCAGCAATATCGCCGAGATGCCGATCAGCATTTCCGGCATGAGCGTCGCTGTCGCAAGCAGGGCGGAAATATCGGGCATATCAGGTGACATAACGCCGTTAATCATGCACGCCCTCCACTTGCGTTATGAGGTGCTGCACCGAACCATGCATCGCGCTCAAGAAAGGTTTAGGATAAATGCCAAGCCACAATACGGTGGCGATGAGTGGCAGAAAAATGAGCCATTCGCGCCGGTTCAAATCGGGCATCTTCAGTAGATCGGTTTTTACCAGTTCGCCGAACATCACGCGGCGGTATAGCCATAGCGCATAGCATACACCCAGCACCAGCCCGCTTGCAAGCAAGGTTGCAAGATAGGGCTTGGCCTTGAAACTGCCGACCAACACCAGGAATTCGCCGACAAACCCGCTGGTGCCCGGCAGCCCCACCGATGCCATGGTAAAGAGCATGAAGACGAAGGCGTAATAGGGCATGATGTTCACAAGGCCGCCGTAGCGGGCGATTTCGCGCGTATGTAGCCGATCGTAAACGACGCCAACGCATAAGAAGAGCGCACCGGAGACGAGGCCGTGGCTTATCATCTGGATGATGGAGCCCTCGATGCCCTGCTGGTTGAAGACGAACATGCCGGCGGTGACAAACCCCATATGCGCAACCGAGGAATAAGCGATAAGTTTTTTCATATCCTCCTGCATGAGCGCGACCAGCGAGGTATAGATCACCGCGATGATGCTGAGCGTATAAATAAACGGCGCGAAATAATGCGAGGCCGCGGGCAGCATGGGCAGGGAAAAGCGTAAGTAACCATAGGCGCCCATCTTGAGCAGGATACCGGCAAGAATCACAGAACCGGCAGTCGGGGCCTGTACATGTGCGTCCGGCAGCCAAGTATGGACCGGCCACATCGGTACTTTGACGGCGAAGGAGGCGAACATGGCAAGCCAAAGCCAGCGCTGCACTTTGAGCGCATAATCTGGCACGGTTTTCATCAACGTCGGGATATCCGTCGTGCCACCCTGCTGGTAGATATAAAGAATGGCAAGCAGGAATAAGACCGAGCCAAGCAGCGTATAGAGAAAGAATTTATAGGCTGCGTAAATACGCCTGTCGCCGCCCCAGATGCCGATAATGAGATACATCGGGATTAGCATGCCCTCAAAAAACAGGTAGAACAGCACGAGATCGAGCGAGCAGAATACGCCGATAACGAAGGTCTCAAGCACTAAAAATGCCATCATGAATTCGCGAACGCGCACGGTGATGGACTCCCAGCTACATAGGATGCAAAGCGGCATGAGAAAAGTCGTCAGCAGAACCATGAACAGCGAGATGCCGTCAATACCCAAATGATAACTGATATGGTAGCCGGTAAACCAGGGCCGCATTTCCTCAAACTGAAACTGGGCAGTGGAGGCATTGAATCCGAACCACAAAAGAAGCGAGAGCAGGAAGGTAGCGCTCGTGATGACGAGCGCGATGCGTTTGCTGTCCCTGTCGCCGGCGTCCAACAGCAATATCCAGGCCACACCCGCAAGCGGCAGGAAAATCAGGATGGAGAGGAAATGATGGGCAAGAAAAGAAGCGATCATCCATGCCTCCTGATAATCACCATGATGCTGCCCACCAGCAGGATGAGCCCCATGAGCATAGCGAAGGCGTAATGATAGAGATATCCCGTCTGCAGGCGGCTCATGCGCTTGCCCATCTGCGCCGATACCCAGGCAGCGCCGTTAGGGCCAAGCCCGTCAATCACGCACATATCCCAGAATTTCCACAAATACGTGCCAAGATGCTTCGCCGGACGCACGAATACCGCATCGTATAACTCGTCAAAATACCATTTATTGAGGAAGAAGCGGTAGAGCGCAGGAAAGGCAGCCGCCAGTTTGCCCGGCAATTGCGGGCGGGCGATATAAAAGAGATAGGCAAGCGCGATGCCGGCGAACGCCATAAAGGTGGGGAGGATCGATACCCATGCAGGCGCAGGATGAGCAGTTTTCTCAGAAGTCGTAACGAGCGCACCTCTCCAGAATTTACCGTTTTCGCTCACCATACCGAAAATATCATGCCCTATATAGCCTGCGAAAACAGCACCAAGCGCCAGAAGTATCAGCGGCAGGAGCATCACCGGTGGCGATTCATGGATATGATGCATGACGTCGTCGGATGCGCGCGGGGCGCCGTGAAACGTCATGAACAGCAGACGCCAGGAATAAAACGCCGTCATGAAAGCGGCGGCGATGCCGAGCATGAATGCGAATTTTCCTACCGCGCTGCCCGCCCCATAGGCGGATTCAAGAATAATATCCTTGGAGTAATAGCCGGCGAAGAAGGGAAGACCGGCAAGTGCCAACGAACCAATCCACATATAGGCATAGGTGTAGGGAATTTTCTTCCAGATACCGCCCATTCTGCGCATGTCCTGCTCGCCTGACATAGCATGAATCACCGAGCCTGCGCCTAAGAAAAGAAGCGCCTTGAAGAAGGCATGCGTCATGAGATGAAAAATGCCCGCCGAATAGGCTGAAACACCGCAAGCAAAGAACATGTAGCCGAGCTGCGAGCAGGTGGAATAGGCGATCACCCGTTTAATATCGTTCTGCACCAAGCCGATAGTCGCCGCAAAAAACGCGGTAAGCGCGCCGATAATGGTAACGAATTCAAGCGCAACCGGCGCAAATTGAAAAAGCGGCGAACAGCGCGCCACGAGGAATACACCCGCCGTCACCATGGTAGCGGCATGAATGAGGGCAGAGACGGGGGTCGGGCCTTCCATCGCATCCGGCAGCCAGGTGTGCAGGCCAATCTGCGCCGACTTACCCATGGCGCCGATGAAAAGCAGGGTGCATATGAGCGTGAGCGCATGGCAGGAATGGCCCCAGAACATCATCACATCACCCGCATGCGCACGCGCTGCCGCAAAAATCGTGTCGAAGCGCACCGAGCCGAAGAGCATAAATATAGCCGCAACGCCGAGGGCAAAACCGATATCGCCCAAGCGGTTGACAATAAATGCCTTCATCGCCGCCGCATTGGCTTCCGGCTTTTTATACCAGAACCCGATGAGCAAGTAGGAGCAGAGCCCCACCCCTTCCCAGCCTAAGAATAATTGGATGAGATTGTCCGACGTCACCAGCATGAGCATGAAGAAGGTAAAGAGCGATAAATAGGCCATGAAGCGCTGGGGATGCTCGTCATGGCTCATATAGCCCACCGAATAGATATGCACGACCGCCGATACCCAGGTGACGACCACGAGCATCACTGCCGTTAGTGCGTCGATGCGGATAGACCAGTTGGCACGGAGATCGCCCGACTCAATCCATTCGAGCAGGGTGATATTTTGGACATTGCCCAGCATCACCACTTCCCTGAACATAAGCGCGGAATAGACCGCGCTGATAATGAGCGCAGCACAGGTGATGAACTGCGCATAACGCGGGCTGATGAAGCGTACTGACAAGCCAACCAGCAGCGCCGCCGCAAGCGGAAGAAATAGAATGGCCATGGCGACGATGTGAGCGATTACAACCATCTCTACCCTTTCATCGCGTTGATGTCTTCGACGGCGATGGAGCCGCGATTGCGGTAGAACACGACGAGAATGGCAAGACCGATGGCAGCTTCGGCGGCAGCAACGGTCAGCACGAGCAGCGCAAAAATCTGGCCGGTAATGTCTCCCAAATAGACGGAAAAGGCGACGAAATTGATATTGACGGCGAGCAGCATGAGCTCAATCGACATTAGAATGACGATGATATTTTTGCGGTTAAGAAAAATGCCGCCTATACCCAACACAAATAAAAGAGAGGATAAGGTCAGGTAGTGAAATATCCCGATGCTGCCGAAGAAAACCTGCTCCATTTTAAGCCCCTTGCCCTGAGGAGACTTTGACGACTTCCACTGAATCTTTGCGTTTGCGCGCCACCTGTGAGCCTATTTTTTGGCGACGCACACCCGGGCGAGTGCGATGGGTAAGTACGATAGCGCCAATCATGGAGACAAGCAGAATAAGCCCCGCTACCTGAAAGAGATAAATATAATCAGTATAGAGCACCTGACCGATTGCCTGGGTATTGGAGACATCATCCGCCAGGGGTTTTGCTTTTGCCGCTAACGCGGAAGGATGCCTGAGCGAGGTGACGCAGACAATCATCAGTTCAGCGAAAAATACCGCAGCGACAAAGGCACCGACCGGCAAATAACGCATGAAGCCTTGGCGCAGCTCAGTAAAATTGACATCCAGCATCATGACGACGAACAAAAACAGCACCGCTACCGCGCCCACATAGACAATAACAAGCGTCATCGCCAGATATTCCGCCCCGATAAGGAGGAACAGGCCCGCCGCGTTGAAAAAGGTGAGAATCAGGAAAAGCACCGAATGCACGGGATTGCGCACGCTGATCACCATAAGCGCCGAAAACACTAGCACGATGGCAAAAAGATAAAACACTAAGGTTGCGACAATCACATCAAAATCCGATCGGATAAACCAAATTAAATACAGCAATAGCAAAGCTATTATGAATAGCAACCATCATCCTACCGATAGGGCGCGTCTGCAATCAGATTCGCTACAATCGCAGGTTCCCAGCGATCACCGTTGGCGAGAAGCTTGGCTTTATCGTAAAACAATTCCTCGCGCGTCTCAGTCGCAAATTCAAAATTGGGGCCTTCGACGATCGCATCCACCGGGCAGGCTTCCTGGCAGAAGCCGCAATAGATGCATTTGGTCATGTCGATATCGTAGCGCGTGGTGCGCCGCGAGCCGTCCTCGCGCGTCTCCGCCTCGATGGTGATGGCCTGTGCCGGGCAAATCGCCTCGCATAATTTGCAGGCGATGCAGCGCTCCTCGCCGTTCGGGTAGCGGCGCAGCACATGCTCTCCCCTGAAGCGCGGGCTGAGCGGGCCTTTTTCGTAAGGATAGTTGATGGTAACGGGACGCTTGAAAAAATAGGTAAGCGTGAGCCACAAGCCGGAGATAAGCTCGGCCAGTAGCAGGCTTTTTGCGGTTCTATCCAGCCTGACCATCAGCAACCTCCATTTTTTTCGCACGGTGATGCTTTATATAGAGTATTACCATGATAATCACTCCCGAAATGGCAATGGCAGTGACATAGGGGGTATAATGCCGCACCAGCGCCTTATTGCCACCGATAACATAGCCCAGCAATATCAGAGTCGCCATCCATAATCCACCACCGATGCCGGTGTAAATAATGAATTTCTTGAGGTTCATATGGGCAAGTCCGGCAGGGAAGGAAATAAAATGGCGCAGGCCTGGCACTAATCTGCCCGTCAACGTCGAAATTTCGCCGTGACTGGCAAAGAACTTATCTAGTTTTTCCATTTTTTCATGGCCGAAGAAAAGATACTTGCCGTAAGCATAGAGAAAGCGGCGACCATAATGAAACGCGATATAGTAATTGGCAATGGAGCCCATAACAGCGCCGGTAACGGCAATCACCAGCACCAGTAGCCCATCCATTTCTCCTTGATGCGCGAGGTATCCCGCAGGCACCATGGTAAGTTCGGCAGGGATAGGCACGAACGTGCTCTCCAGAAACGTCATGATAAAAATGCCGAAATAGCCAAACCCATGTACAAAATCGACCAACCACTCTGCTATTGATTCCACCGCTACCTACCTTTTTGCATATGACTACGATGCGCCCGGCTGGAAGTAGACCACATAGGCCGATATCAGCACGACCCAGAGCAGCGAAATGGGCAGAAACACTTTCCATCCTAGACGCATTAACTGGTCATAGCGATAACGCGGCAGGGTCGCACGTACCCAGATGAATACATAGAGCATGAGCAGGATCTTGGCGATAAACCAGACCAGCCCGGGAATGGCATTAAAGAACGGCGTATCGACAGGCGACCACCAGCCGCCAAGGAACAGCACACTCGTCATGCCGCTCATAAGAATCATGTTCGCATATTCGCCGAGGAAAAAGAGCGCGAATATCATCGAGGAATATTCCACGTTATAGCCCGCGACCAGTTCGCCTTCTGCCTCTGGCAGATCAAAAGGATGGCGGTTGGTTTCCGCCAACGCTGAGACGAAGAAAATAATAAACATCGGGAACAGGAGCGAGAAAATATGCCAATGCGCAACACCGCCTTTTTGCGCGTTCACGATGTCACTTAAATTAAGCGAGCCCACCATGAGCAGCACGGTGACGATGACAAAACCGATGGAAACCTCGTAAGAGACCATTTGCGCCGCCGAGCGAATGGCGCCCAAAAATGCATATTTGGAATTGCTCGCCCAGCCTGCCATGATAATGCCATAGACGCTCAAGGAGGAAATCGCAAATAAATACAGCACGCCCACATTGATATTGGCAATCACCCAGCCATCCGACATCGGGATCACCGCCCAGCCGAGCAGCGCCAGCATGAAGGTAAGCATGGGAGCGATAATGAAGACGATCTTGTCGGCATGCGTCGGCAGCAATGTTTCCTTAAACATCAGTTTGAGCCCGTCGGCAAAAGGCTGCAACAGTCCAAAGGGGCCAACGATATTGGGGCCTTTGCGCAGTTGCATCGCGGCGATGACCTTGCGCTCCATCAAGGTGAGCAGCGCCACACAAACAATCAGCGGAACGACCAGCAGCAAAATTTTGCCGACGATAAAAACTGCGGGAAGGATGTAGCTAACCCAGAATTCTTGCATCAAGCCGCCTCTTTCCTTCCTTCAAGCAGAACGGAGGTGCATTCCGCCATGGTTTTGGATGCGCGGCTCACCGGGTCGGTCATGTAGAAATTCTCGATAGGATAGATAAAAGGCTGCGGCGATAACTGAGCCTTGGCATCGCCCTTGCCTGCCTGCCATGCCACCGGCCCCCGATCGGGAATGCGCGCGCGCAACTGGGCGAGCGTGTCGAACGGCAATGTTTTTCCCATCACCTCTGATAAAGCGCGCAGAATCGTCCAATCCTCCTTGGCGTCTCCCGGCGGTTTGATGGCCTGCACGGTCTGCTGTAGCCGGCCTTCCGTATTGACGTAGGTCGCATTTTTCTCAGTATAGGCGGCGCCCGGAAAAATGACGTCAGCGCGATGCGCGCCTTTATCGCCGTGATGCCCCTGATAGATGACAAAAGCATTGCCGAGCTCGCTGGCATTGATTTCATCCGCGCCCAGCAGATACACCATCTCGATATCCCAGGTGCGCGTCGCTTCAAAAATACCCTGCACGTCCTTGCCGCCGCCCGGCTGGGGCACGAACCCGACTTCCAGCCCACCCACGCGCGCGGCAGCCGTGTGAAGTACGTTAAACCCGTTCCAGCCTTCTTTGATAAGCCCACAATTATCGGCAATGGCGCGCGCCGCTTTCAGTATTTCCGACCCATCCGAACGCTTAAGCGGCCCTTGCCCTAAAATAAGCATGGGACGTTCGGCTTTCTTGAAAGCCTCTGAAACAGGATGTTTGCCGGAGGCGATATCGTTTAAAATAGCCGGATTATTGGCGAGCCATTCCACTTTATAGCTCAAATCGACCGGCTCGCCGATGGCGTAGATCTTGAGTTTGCCTTTAAGGTACGCCTTACGAATGCGGGTATTAATGAGGCTCGCCTCATAGCGGGGATGGGTGCCGATCAGCAGCAATACATCCGCCTCTTCAATGCCGGCGATGGTGGTGTTGAAAAGATAGGATGCGCGATCGGCAGCATCAAGCTTCGCACCATCCTGGCGAGAATCCAGATGCGGCGATCCGATCGAGGCCATGAGGGATTTGAGCGCAAACATGCTCTCCACACAGGCGAGATCCCCTGCAATGGCCGCTATCTTATCCGGCGCGGTGGTGGTGAGCTTCTCCGCCACAACGGCAAAAGCCTCCGGCCATTCCACAGGTTGTAACTTGCCGTCTTTACGGAGATAAGGCCTATCCAATCTTTGCGTGCGCAATCCGTCGCAGGCGTGGCGCGTCTTATCGGAAATCCACTCCTCATTCACTTCCTCATTGAGACGTGGCAATATGCGCAGCACGGTATTTTGCCTGACATCCACGCGAATAGCGCTGCCTACCGCATCCATCACGTCAATCGACTCGGTTTTGCTGAGCTCCCAAGGCCGCGCCACAAACGCATAAGGTTTGGAGGTAAGCGCGCCGACCGGGCAGATATCGACCAGATTGCCCGAAAGCTCGGAGCTTATCGCCTTTTCCACGTAGGTGCCGACTTCCATATACTCGCCGCGCCCCATTGCACCCAGTTCCGGCACGCCAGCCACTTCAGTGGAAAAACGGATACAGCGCGTGCAGTGAATGCAGCGATTCATCTGCGTCTTAATCAACGGCCCCATATATTTATCCTGCACGGCACGCTTATTTTCGTGAAAGCGGCTGATGCCGGTACCGTATTCCATCGCCTGATCCTGCAGATCGCACTCCCCGCCCTGATCGCAGATGGGGCAGTCGAGCGGATGATTGATGAGCAGGAACTCCATCACCCCTTCGCGCGCCTTTTTAACCATGGGCGTCGTGGTCTTGACCACCATACCCTCGGCGACCGGAAGCGCGCAGGAGGCTTGCGGCTTGGGCGGGCCGGGAGAAACCTCCACCAGGCACATGCGGCAATTGCCTGCGATGTTAAGGCGCTCATGATAGCAGAAGCGCGGGATTTCCACGCCAGCGGCTTCGCAGGCCTGAATTACGCTGGAGCCGGCGGGGATGTCTATCTCTTTTCCGTCAATGGTCAGCTTGGTCATAAGCACCAATGGTTCAAGGAGTAAAATCCTTCATAAAGCAGACAGTGACACATGGCAAGCGGGTGAACAAGCATCTTCCAAAAATTTCTTAAACATTGTATTATAGTGCTTCACTGAGGCAAAAATATGGCAATAGCGGAAGATGGAGACTGGCCCGACACTAGGATGCCGCAGAATATTCTGGATGTATATCGGCAGGATGGTTTACCGGAAAGATCGTTTGTTGAAACCGTTACCGGTGCCAGCCACGAAGGCCGGCTTTTTCTCAACAGCAAATGCATGGGACAGCGCGTGTCCTATACCGCCACGCATGTAAATATGCTGCTCACCAGGGAGGAAAATCCCGAAGGTATTAAAGAGCGGATAGTTACATTAATACCACGGCTTTCTTCAGAACAAAAACAATGGCTGGCTCAAGGTATAAGTGATGCAGCGCTTAGGGTGGTGCGTGCTATAAATGCGGATACGGCTTCGCTTATCGCTTCTTATAAAATCGCCTCGCTACCCGTTGGCGCCGCGCCGACTCGCGGTATATAGCACTTCAATTTTTCTTTCTACAAAACAATCGCCTGAAATAAGTAAGAAGATTATTCGAGTTTCCGGTTTCTTCCACCTGCTGCGTACCAGGGAAAAGCTGTTTTAATATCTCGGTAGTCTGTTTGGAGATGATGATACTGACCTCACCGCCTTTTTTATATTCCAGCCGCCGTATGGCGACACCCGATTCAGGCTCCAGAATTTCATAGGCCACGAGGCCGGCGATAATCAGGTTCAACTCCTCGACTTCGCTCTCGCTGTCGGCAGAGAACTCATATTCCTTCTCCAACTCTTCCCCGGCGCCTCTATATTTCCAGTTCCGGCGGGCAAGCACTGTTTCCGCATCCTGCCACGCTTTTGATAGGTTCCATTTGAGATTGGGATTGGCGATATCTTCTCTCAGCGTAATTTTGTAAGGGCTGAGGGCAAAAAGGATGGCCGACTTGGTAGCGCTGTCGGTGTAATGATGGGGGAGCAGCGGATGTTTGCTCATGCCGCCTTTGTCATTGCAAACTCCGCGATTCTACGCTCGACTTCGGGGCGGAAATGGCGGAAAAGCCCCTGAATCGGCCAGGCGGCAGCATCGCCCAACGCGCAGATCGTATGGCCCTCAATACGTGAGGCGACATCGAGCAAGTGATCGATATCGCGCGACTCGGCATTGCCCTGTACCATGCGCTCCATCACGCGCCACATCCAGCCCGTGCCTTCACGACACGGCGTGCACTGGCCACAGGATTCATGCATGTAGAATTTCGACAGGCGCGCGATAGCCTTTACGACGTCGGTTGTTTTATCCATGACGATGACCGCCGCCGTGCCGAGCCCCGACTTCACTTCCTTGAGCGAATCAAAATCCATCAGCACCGTATCGCAAATAGATTTAGGGATGAGTGGCACGGAAGAGCCGCCGGGAATCACCGCGAGCAGGTTATCCCACCCGCCGCGCACGCCGCCCGCATGTTTCTCGATGAGCTCGCGCAGGGGAATGCCCATCTCTTCCTCGACATTGCAGGGATTGTTCACATGGCCGGAAATACAGAACACTTTCGTGCCGGTATTGTTAGGGCGGCCGAGCTTGGAAAACCATTCCGGCCCACGGCGCAATATCTCCGGCACCACTGCGATGCTCTCGACGTTATTGACTGTCGTCGGGCAGCCCCACACGCCCATCGCCGCCGGGAAAGGCGGCTTCAGACGCGGCTGGCCTTTCTTGCCTTCGAGCGATTCGATAAGCGCTGTCTCTTCGCCGCAAATGTAAGCTCCGGCACCGCGATGCACATAAACGTCGAAATCATAGCCCGAGCCGTAGGCGTTTTTGCCGAGCAAGCCGGCATCATAAGCTTCGGCAATGGCAAATTCGAGATGATCGGCCTCGGTCGCAAATTCGCCGCGTATATAGATATACGCCGCTACCGCGCGAATAGCAAAGCCGCCAATGAGGCAGCCTTCAATAAGTTTATGCGGATCATGGCGCATCATATCGCGATCCTTGCAGGTGCCGGGCTCGCCTTCATCAGCATTGACCACGAGGTAAGATGGACGACCATCGGATTTTTTAGGCATAAATGACCATTTCATGCCGGTCGAGAACCCTGCCCCGCCGCGCCCGCGCAGGCCCGAGGCTTTCACTTTTTCGATAATGGCTTCTTGCCCTAGAGCAAGAATATCTTTAGTCGCGCTCCAATCGCCGCGTTTTTTTGCGCCTACCAGCCGCCAATCCTCAAAGCCGTAGAGATTAGTGAATACACGGTCTTCATCTTTCAGCATCAGTTTTCCCCGGCGATGATTTGCTTAAGGCTTCCACCATAAGCGGATAGGTAACATATTTAGCTGGTATGGGCACCTCGATATTGCCTTGCGCGAAGGAGGCAACTTCATAGGTCTGGAATACCACATGTACACCGTCCGGCATGAGTGTCAAGGTGCACCCCTGGCAGTCATTTGCATCGATAAACGCGCCTTTGCGGCTTTCAATCTGATCGCGGAAAACTTCACCTTCGGGCTTGGCAGCAAGCGTGTCGTAAATCATGGCATTCACGGCAGACATGTCAGCAGGCGCGATAATATCACCTATGGTAAGCAGCTTGCCTTTTTGTAAGTCCATAATCACGCCCGTCACCGAACCATTGCCATGCGCGCCGCCCGTATAGGCCCAGTCGGTAAATTTAAGGCCGAGGAGATGAGGGGAGCTAAACGTTGTTTCATAACGATGCGTCGCCGAAGACGGGCTTTTTTTCGATTCTTTCTCCGGAGCAGGTGTGGGCACACCGTCGCATCTTGCCTGCTGTGCCATGCGCTTAAACCCCTCATTAAGCAAGGCCTGCGCATCGGTATTTATAAGGCCTGTGAGAACGGGATAATGGATATCCGCATCGCATCTGCATTCGTCATAGGCCGGATCGCTCGGATCGGATTTGCAATCGGCCTTCGCGAACAGTCCTTTTTGCAACAGGTGATCTTCTATTATGACTGAGGCTTGCGCGTTTGATGCAACGCCCAATAAACAGAAGCACAAAAGAGCATATCTCATGCAGACTTTCTGGCTTTTAAAGTAGTAGGCCCGCCTTGCGGCTCGGAAGAGCACCGGCCCGACTGCGGCCCGGATTTCGGCACTTCACCGCGCTTGAGCGAATCGATAAGGCTCACGACATTCTCTGAGGTTAAGTCTTCATAAAACCGCTCGCCGATCTGTGCCATCGGAGCATTAACGCAGGCGCCCAAACATTCTGCCTCCTTAAGGGTGAACTGCCCGTCGGCGGTGGTTTCACCGAGTGCCACACCTAGATGTTTCTCGCATGCTTTCACGATGTCATCCGAGCCACGCAGCCAGCAGGGAGTGGTGGTACAGAGCTCAATCATATGCTTGCCGACGGGCGCCAGATTATACATGGAATAAAACGTCGCCACCTCATAGACGCGTATCGGTGCCATACCAAGCATATCCGCCACCCTATCCATCGCCGCTTTGGGTAGCCAGTTCGCGTGCTGCTTTTGCGCAAGCGCCAGAAGCGGAAGCACAGCGGAGGCCTGCCTGCCTTCAGGATAGCGCAAAATAATCTTTTTCACCTGTGCCAAATTCTCGGGCGTGAAGGCAAAGGATTCAGGCTGTTTAACATCTATTGCAGCATCTGTCATAATCGTTCCTAATACCAGCGGCGGTATAATTTATAAAGCTGCGTTTTCTTGCGCGTGTAGCCTGTGAGTATGAGATCGTTTTTGCGGTACCCGCCCCCGTCAGCAGCCATAGCAAGGCAACGATAACTGTAAAGCATTTTTTTGTCGAGATAGAGATTAAGCAGCCCCTTATTATCGAGCGTGTATTTCAATATGCGGTGCGCCGGTTGCGGCCACTGAAGTACTTTCTGGAGTGCAGCAGGTGTTGTTATCTCAGCATCGGAGGCGACATAGGCGTAATAATGATCAGGGTAAAAGGCGAGGTAATGATAGGGAACATGCTCGTATAAAACCGCTTCGCGCCGCGGCGGCGTTTCGCTCATCGTCATCATTTTCCAGGTGCCGCCGATCAGATCCTCTTCCTTGCATAAATGTTGATTAGACTGCGGCGCAGCGGCATAGGCAGGCAATGAAAACAGGCAGAGAAGAAAAGCTAGGATGCGCTGTGCCGTTTTCACCGGTCTACTTCCCCGAACACGATATCCTGCGTGCCGAGAATAGTGACAACATCGGCGAGCAGATGTCCTGTTGCCATAAAATCAAGCGCCTGTAGATGCGCAAATCCCGGTGCGCGGATTTTGCAGCGATAGGGCTTGTTGCTACCGTCAGCTACCAGATACACGCCGAACTCACCCTTAGGTGCTTCCACGGCGGTATAGGTCTCACCGGCCGGCACATGGTAACCTTCAGTATAGAGTTTAAAGTGATGGATAATCGCTTCCATCGAATGTTTCATAAGCGCGCGTTTGGGCGGCGCGATTTTAGGATCTTGGGTGACGACCGGCCCCTGCGGCATCTTTGCAATACATTGGCGCACAAGCTTTAGGGATTGGCGCATCTCTTCCATGCGCACCAGATAGCGATCCCAGCAATCACCGTTTTTGCCTACCGGGATATCGAAATCAAGCTCGCTATATATCTCATAAGGTTGTGCCTTGCGCAGATCCCAGGCCACGCCCGAGCCACGCAGCATTGGCCCGGAAAAGCCCCAATCAAGCGCCTCTTTGGCGCTAACCACACCGATATCGACATTGCGCTGCTTCCATATGCGATTCTCGGTGAGGAGATCGTCCACATCGTCGATATATTTTGTAAACCCGTCCGCCCAGCGCAGAATATCCTCCACCATGCCGGCCGGAATATCCTGATGGACGCCACCGGGACGGATATAAGCGGAATGGAAGCGCGCACCCGAAGCCCGCTCGTAGAAAGCAAGAATCTTCTCGCGCTCTTCAAACAGCCATAAAAGCGGCGTCATCGCGCCTACGTCAAGCGCATGGGCGGAAACATTGAGAAGGTGATTGAGAATGCGGGTAAGCTCGCAAAACAGCACGCGGATATATTTAGCGCGTAGCGGCACTTCGCAGCCCAGCAGTTTCTCGACCGCAAGCGAATAGCAATGCTCAAGCGCCATGGGCGAGACATAGTCAAGCCGGTCAAAATAAGGCAGTGCCTGAAGATAAGTCTTATGCTCGATTAGCTTCTCGGTCCCACGGTGAAGCAGCCCTATGTGGGGATCGGCGCGCTCGACCACCTCGCCGTCCATCTCAAGCACCAGGCGCAACACGCCATGCGCCGCGGGATGCTGCGGCCCAAAATTGAGGGTGAGGTTTTTAAGCGCTACTTCGCTCATGGTTTGCCGCCAGTGGAGGATTTCTTTGCGTTATACTCGATGCATTGCTGCAAATAGGCCTGGTTATCGGCGATGTATTTTGCCGGATTGGCGTCGTTCTTCTTGGCGTAATCCGTCATAGTATCCACGCATAGCTGCCGGTAGTGCAGATTGGGGTTGGGCTTGGGGACTGCTACCGCCGGATGTGGGTAGGGATGCACGGGTTCATCGGAGAAAAACAACGTATAGGTAATATACCCCCCTGCACCTGCACAAAGAAGAAGCAGTAACAGGATAAGGATTTTTCCGCGTTTTCCAAGTGTGATTGCCATAATTAATTTCCCAATAATTTTTAGGCTTAGCGTCAGGTTTTGATATCATCGAGAAAGCGGTGCATGATATGCACATCCGTCAAGCCCTGCTTATTATGACGAAAGGCTTTGGGAACGGTGCCGACGATCTTAAAGCCCATTTTCTGCCATAACCGAACAGCGGGCTCATTGCTTGCGACGACGAAGTTGAACTGCATCGCCTGGTAGCCCATCCGCTTAGCTTCTTTAAGCGAATAGCTGCACATGGTCTGCGCCACCCCCCGCCCGCGGTAATCCTTATGCACCATATAGCCCGCATTGGCGATGTGGTTACCGAAGCCTGGCTTATTCGTGCGTATGGTGAACGTACCCACTATCTTATTGCCGTGCGTTACCACATAGCCGTGGCAATCGTGATGTATCCAGATATTCTTGGCGTGTTCCTCATCCATATCCGGCGCATAAGTGTACGTGTCGCCGTGACTAATCACGTCACGAAAAATCTCCCAGATTCCGGGCCAATCCGCATCCGTCGCCGGACGTATATTCCATTCCTCGCTCATATCAACCTGCTTTTACCTCTGCCTTTTCATCGCCTGGCAATCTATATTCCGGGCCTTCCCACGGGCTCATGAAATCAAACGTGCGATAGGCTTGCGGGAGCTTGACGGGAGAATAAGCCACGCGTTTTTGCTCCGGGTCATAGCGTAGTTCGACATAGCCGGTGAGCGGAAAATCCTTGCGCAGCGGATGGCCGTCAAAACCATAATCGGTGAGAATGCGGCGCAGATCGGGATTTCCGGAAAAATAGACACCGTACAAATCCCACACTTCGCGCTCGAACCAGCCGGCGGTGGAAAACACCTCCACCGCAGAGGGTACCGGCGTTGCCTCGTCGGTTTGTACTTTGATGCGGATGCGCTGATTGAGCTTGGGCGACAGCAGGTTATACACGACGTCGAACCGAAGCGTGCGCATGGGATAATCGACGCCGCAAACATCCATAAGCTGCGTGAATTGACATCCCGCATCATCCCGCAGAAAGGTAAGAAGAGAAAGAATATCCTGAACGGTTGTTGTCACCATAAGCTCGCCGTGCTCAATCAGAGACGAGACGGGACGCGATTCTTTAATAGAGTCAGCCAGATCGACAAGGGTTTTTGTCATCGTTTAAACGTCCCCGTTCTTCTGATTTTCTTCTGCAATTGCAGGATGCCGTACATCAGCGCCTCCGCCGTGGGCGGACAACCGGGCACGTAAACGTCGACGGGCACGATGCGATCGCAGCCGCGCACCACCGAATAGGAATAATGGTAATAGCCACCACCATTTGCACAACTACCCATCGAGATGACATAGCGCGGCTCGGCCATCTGGTCGTATACCTTACGTAGCGCGGGCGCCATTTTATTACATAAAGTTCCGGCCACGATCATCACGTCGGCCTGGCGCGGGCTTGGACGGAACACCACCCCGAAGCGATCCATGTCGTAGCGCGACGCCGCTGCCTGCATCATTTCCACCGCGCAGCAGGCAAGCCCGAACGTCATCGGCCAGAGCGAGCCAGAACGCGCCCAGTTGACCAACTTGTCAAGCTGGGTTACGACGAATCCCCTGTCGCTGTATTCCTCCGTCAGGCGCGCAAGCAGAGCGTCCGGAGACGACACGGGTTGCAAATGGTGGGGAACGGCAAGCGCCTTATTATTCATCCCTATTCCCACTCCAGCGCTCCCTTCTTCCATTCATAAACGAATCCGACCGTAAGCACGGCGAGAAACCCCATCATCGACCAGAAACCGAATACGCCTATTTTCTTAAGCGACACGGCAAAGGGAAAAAGGAAAGCCACTTCAAGATCGAATATGATGAAGAGAATAGAAACGAGATAGAAACGCACGTCGAACCTGCCGCGCGCATCGCCGAACGTATCGAAGCCGCATTCATAGGCTGACAATTTTTCGCTGTCAGGCCGGTAAGGCGCCAGGATAAAGGGTAATACGACCATGACTATGGTCAAGGCTATGGCGATTCCCAAAAAGATAAGAATGGGTAGATAAAGCGAAAAAAGCGTTTCCATGGCGCGCAGTCTAAATAAACCGCGCGCAAGATTCAATCAATTATATACGCGAAAGTAAAATCGCCGAATAAATCTTACGAGACTTTGGTGGGGCCATTAATATCCGTATATTGCTGAGTCTTCACCGTGGAATCAACAGAGGTCTTGCCGGTGGAAGACGTATTGGTTACTTGCGTCATCGTCGTATTCCCACTGGTGATGGTGAAAGTATTATTGCTTGTGATTGCACCACTGGCAGCCGTATTCGTATAGGTCAGTTCGCTGCCGCCGTTTATTTTCTCCGATGCGCCGGTAAAGCTGCTCACCTGGCCTTTGGCATTCGTGGATGTTCCCGCTATCGACATGCTGCCGTCGGCGTTGCGCGTATAGGTTCTGAAGCTGCTTGTGGTCGCACCGTTAGCATTCAGGGTATTGATGGCAAGCGTATAGCCGCCATTTCCGGTCGGTACCTCCTGCTCGTTAATGGTGGATAACGTGTTGCCGTTTTCCGATTCGGTTGTGGTGACGCTGGTGCTTCCATCCGCATTCTTTACAGTCAACGTTTGATAATTAACCACGCTGCCATTGGCATAGGTGCGAACCTGATCGGTGAATTTTCCGCCATCCCCGACACCAGCCGTAGTGGTATAAGTATAATTGTCCTTGGGATTGGCGGCATCGGTATAGCTTCCAGTCACGGTTTGCATGGGATCTACTGCAACCACATCATCTGGCGATGCAGATACCGACGCCGTGTTGGCGGTTCCTGAAACTGTGGCCGAGGTAACTGGGGTCGCGCTATTGAGCACCGCCTGCGCTGCAGGACTGAGCGTAATCTGATACGCCGGCGTGCTGCTGGATGACTGTTGCGCTACAGGCGCAGACGCTGTTTTTCCTGAAGAAGCAGCACTTACCGCAGCTATTGAAGAGGAACTGCCTACCAGGGGTATGAGATTATATGACATAGAACACTCCTTATGAATAAAGGTTGATACGCTGCGCACGAGATATATAAAATTGTAAGCATTTTTTATGCCAATCTATAATATATTGTTTTATAATATTATTATATTGCAGCGGACCATCATTCCCTTGCACTGGCGGCAAGAATGACCGGCAGGATATTGCTATGGGCATTGACTCTAGTAAAACTTAAAGGATATCAGTATAGTATTGGCCAGAAAGAAACCCATGCACACAGGCGCTCTTAAAAAACCTCATTCCCAAGCCGGCTTTACCCTGATTGAACTTTCGATTTCCCTCGTCGTCATCGGATTATTTATAGGGGCAATACTGATGGGAAAGGATTTAATTCGCGCTGCTACGGTGCGTGCGCAAATCTCGCAGATCACGCAATATAACAGCGCTGTCGCCGCTTTCCAGAATCAGTTCGGTGGGTTGCCGGGGGATATCAGCAGCGCAAAAGCAACCGCCGCCGGACTTACTGCGCGCGGTAGCTGTGCAGGAATGGGGGACGGCAACGGCGTGATAGAAGGAGTCTCCAGCACTTCATGCGGAAATAATAGCGGCGCCTGGCAAGGTGGCGGGGAGACGGGAACATTCTGGGTGGATCTAAGCAGCGCGGGCGGTCTGAATCTCAATCTCATCGATCAAGTATTCAGCACCGCTACCCCGAGCACCATTCCTAACAGCGCCGTACCCTATACCCAATTGACTAGCTATCTGCCTATAGCAAAGCTGGGAAAGGTTTTTCACGTCTACGTATTCAGTCTCAACGGCAATAATTACTTTGGCATCGCCAATGTTACGCAGCTCGCGCTTGGCTACAAGCTTGTTCCCAGTACCTCCACCAACATGTCGGAGATAGAGGTAAGGCAAGCCTATGCCATCGATTCAAAAATCGATGACGGCCTTCCGCAATCGGGCATTGTAACGGCGCAGTTTATGACCGCTACGGGACTGGTATGGGCGTATACTCCCTGGACGAATACTTCGAATACGGCTTATACCACGGCCATCACTCCCAGCATTCTTACCTGCTATGATAATGGCAATACCAGTGGCGTGATAGAAACCTATTCCATGACCTATAACAGTGGCTCAAGCACCACATGCGGCCTTGCTATCCAATTTCAGTAGGAATATTCCGGTTAAAATTGTGTCTTCACTACCAAACTGCAGTTAATATTGCTCTGGTAGGAGGTATTGTATAGCAACGTATTCGAATCATAACAGGAAGAGGAAGTAGCAGGACCTACATTAGGGTTTGGGTCAAACGCCTCGCTGTTCAAGTAAACGGCAAGCACGTTCCCGGTGGTAGGAAAACCGTCATCTATTTTCGAGTCAATAGCATTGGCGATGTAAACGGAAAAGCTGCGATTTGCTCCTATTGCCCTGCCCCCTCCGTCCGTGGTCGAGCCGCTTATTACTTCTATGCCAAAATAGTTTATTCTGTTTAACGCAGTTGAAATGTTAGTGAAATTATTAGCGGCAGTGCCCATGACATAGATATAATTGTTACCGCCTATTTTGGCAGGCGGAAGATAATTCACAATCTGAGTCGCAGACACAATATTCGTAGTGCCGAAATTAGCGCTGTTGCTGAAGCTGTAGGGAATAAGTTGAGCGCTGGATAAATCGCACCAGAATAATTCGTCTTCTCCTCCGAATACGGCTGCAGTACTCGGGGTTCCGGCATAGCCTTCGATTAGACCATTGCCGTCACCCTGGCCGGCAGCACCCGAACGGCTGATGAACCCGAATTGCGTTGCCGATAGGGGATCCAGATCGCCGGGAAGGCTGCCATATTTACCGCTAAAGGTGTTTGCCGCCCGGTTAAATTGATCGAGCTGGGCGATTTGCGCATCGACGGAAGCTTGCAGAATCAGATGCTGGCCCACCATTATCCCACCGGTCAAAAGACCGATGATCACCAGGACGATGCTCAGTTCAACCAGCGTAAAAGCGGCGCGCAGGGCATTCTTGGTATAATTTTCCACTGTCATGGTGATTGAATCATAACAGAAACAGGCTTTTACGTACAGCGTCCTCTTATACGACGGAAAGTACAAAACGGTCTTAGCACCAGAAAAATCAACACTTCCATCGGAAACACCATTCCGGCACGCGAAGCTGCGGAGTTGTTACCCAAAGAACCTGAAAAACCTACTGCCGGCAGGCGTTAGTGATTACAGACTAAAAAATTTCGGAAGACTGGCTGGGGTGCCAGGGATCGAACCTGGGAATGGCGGAATCAAAATCCGCTGCCTTACCGCTTGGCTACACCCCAACGAGCCCATGTATAGCGGAAGGTATGCAGGTGGCAAGCAAGGAATTAAGGGATATGCTTTGACCATATAATAGCGCGCGGGCAGCGTAAATTCATCCCATGGAAGTATCTTTGAACATAAAATAAGCGGCCGCCACCATGCAAAGCGCGGCGTAAAAAAAATTGAGAGTCAATGTTTTTCCCATATAAAAATAAGCAAAAAAAGTAAAGACAACCATAGTGATTATTTCCTGCATAATCTTAAGTTGCCCGAGGGTAAATGTCCGGTAACCGATGCGATTGGCCGGCACTTGCAGCAGATATTCAAAAAACGTAAGGCCCCAACTTACCAGAATTGCCAGGATTAATGGCTTATTCTGAAGATTCTTCAGATGACCATACCACGCGAATGTCATAAAAATATTGGAGCCGAAAAGCAACAGAATCGTTACCATTACCTACCTCTTATCTATACCAGGTTACGCCCTATCCTCATGCCAGCATACCACATAAAAGTAATATATAATTAATAGAAAAATACGGTATAACGGGGGGAAATATTCCATTCATTGCGGCAATTATGGCTACGGCTTCCCTCCATGTTGAAACCAATCGCGATCAGAGCCGCATTCGCATAGAAGGCGCGCTTGACCTCGCCCATTTCAATCAGGCGAAGAAGGCGCTTGCCAAATCCCTGGCGGCCTGCGGAGATGATGTGACCATCGACGCCGCGCAGATCGATCGGTTCGACACGGCGGGTGCCTTGCTGCTACGGGATTTCACTAACCCTACCCAGAAAACGACGCAGCATATTACGCTTATCAATCTGCGCCCCGCGCATGAATCCCTGTTCAAGCTGGTAGCCGGCATGAAGCAGGAACCACTGCCTATGAAAAGACCACCAGCGGATTTTACGCGCATAGTCGAACAGGTAGGCAAGGCGAGCGTAGATATCTGGGAAGGAACCATCGAGCTTATCACCTTCACCGGGCAGGCAGGCATAGCTCTTGGCAAAGCAGTCTTATCCCCTGCCCGCCTGCGTTTTGCCTCCATCTCGCGCCATATCGAGGAGATCGGCATCCATGCCATTCCCATTATCAGCCTGATAGCCTTTCTCATAAGCATTATTCTCGCCTATCAGGGCCGCGTGCAACTGCGTCCACTAGGCGCCGAGCAATATACCGTCAACCTGATAGCCATTTCCGTGCTGCGCGAGATGGGGGTGCTGCTTACCGCCATTATGGTGGCGGGACGCTCGGGCAGCGCTTTTACCGCCGAGATTGGCGTGATGAAACTGCGCGAGGAGATCGATGCGCTGCGGACGATAGGATTCGATCCGTTTGAGCTGCTGGTGGTGCCGCGCCTCATCGCCATCCTTATCGCGCTGCCACTGCTCACCTTCATCGCCGATATTATGGGATTGCTGGGCGGCGGCATTATTTCCTCCTCGCTGATGGACATCTCCCTGCCGCAATATATGGCGCGCGTACGCACGGTCGCAACCGGCCATGATTTACTGGTAGGACTCATCAAGGCGCCCGTTTTTGCACTTGCCATCGGGCTGGTGGGGTGCCTGCACGGGTTGAAAGTGTCCGGCTCTTCCCAGAGCGTGGGAAAAGAAACCACCGCCTCGGTGGTAAAGGCCATCTTTCTGGTGTTGATGCTTGACGGGCTGTTTTCCATCTATTTCCAGAAAGTCGGCCTATGAGCGGAAAAGCTATTCTCGAAGTGCGCGGCATCGTTAATCGTTTTGGCAAACAGATTGTGCATGACGAGGTGAATTTCGATGTCATGCGCGGCGAAATCATAGGCATTATTGGCGACTCGGGTTCGGGCAAATCGGTCCTGCTTAAAACCATGACCGGCCTGCATGCGCCCAATAAAGGTGAAGTGTACATTGCAGGTACAGAGGTGCGCAATATCAGCCCGGAGAACTCCGCCTCACTGTTTGGCGTCATGTTTCAGGAAGGCGCATTATTTTCGTCGCTTACCATTGCCGAAAATATCATGCTGCCGCTGCGCGAGCATACCCGCCTGCCGCAGGAAACGATGGTTTCGCTCGCCCAATTCAAGCTGGCGGTTACCGGCCTGCCCGCGGACACTGCGGCAAAATACCCCTCCGAGCTCTCCGGCGGCATGGTAAAACGCGCGGCACTCGCCCGCGCGCTCGCCATGGATCCGCTTATCTTGTTCCTCGACGAGCCTACCGCCGGACTCGACCCGATCAATGCCAGCGCTTTCGACAGTTTGATTCTGGAGCTCAATCGCAGCCTGGGCATAACCGTCGTCATGGTTACTCATGATCTGGACAGTTTATTCACCGTCTGCGATCGTGTGGCGGTGCTGGTTGATAAAAAAGTCATTATAGATACTTTATCCCGTCTGCTCACCAATGAGCGGCCATGGATAAAGGAATATTTTCATGGGGCCCGCGCGCAGGGTGCAATGGTTGCTGCAAAGAGTAGTTATGGAAACGAATAAGAATTATTTTCTGGTCGGACTTTTCATTATCGCAACCACTATTATTGCGCTGATGTTCAGCATATGGCTAACGACGCGCGGAAGGGGTAATTATGCGCATTATTATATCCGCTTTGCTGAGTCGGTGAGCGGATTGAGTGTCAGCAGCCCCGTTAAGTTCCGCGGCGTCGAAGTGGGCAATGTCGAGCAAATTGTAATCGATTCCCACGATACCCGCCTGATTCGCGTCGATATCCATATTCTGCGCACCACGCCGGTGAAAACCGATACGGTGGCGAGCCTCAAACTGCAGGGTATCACTGGCACTGTCTTTATAGAATTGACGGGTGGTAGCCCCGGCGCACCCGATTTACTGTCGCAAACCAAAGAGGATAGTACGCCTGAAATCCGTGCCGAGCAGAGCAGCATCGACGCCATCGTCAACCGGCTGCCGCTTCTCATCGAGAAAGCCACCCATATCGTCGACCAGATAAATGCCGTATTGAACGATCAGAATATCGCCGCCTTAGATCGCGTCATCACCTCCCTTTCCGATGGCCATCTCGAAATATTGCTTAAAGATAGCAGCGCGGCCGCCGCACATTTAAACCACACCTCCCTTCAGGCCGACGCGTTGCTGCGCGAATTAACTGCAACGGCGCGCAATATGAGAGTTTTGTCGGAGAGTTTGAAGGAAAAACCCTCGCGCATTATTTTTCCCGATAAGGAAAAGGGAATTCCCGCACCATGAAAAAAAAGCTTCTTATAACCTTGTTGTGCAGTTTGCTTTGCGCTTGCACGCTGCGTGCGAAGCCGGATGATTTATACGTAATAAAAGCAAGCATTCCGCCTACCGCTTCCTCTTGCGCCGCACACCTCATCCTACAAGTAAATGAGCCGCAAACAGCACCGGGACTTGAATCCAGTCGCATAGCCATATTCGATACTCCCACGCATCTGACTTATTACACAGGCGCTGCATGGGCTGTTCCCCTACCGCAGATGTTCCAGGCATTTATGGTTAGCGCACTGGCACAGTCGCATCGCTTCAAAAGCGTCGGCAGCGATATAGATAATATAGCGCCGGATATCTCCGTTCTCATCACTGTGCGTGATTTTGAGGTAAGGCAATCCGCATCACCTCAAGCGCGAGTCGCCATAGCGGTAAAAATAATTAATGGTAAAACTAACCACCTGCTTAACTCAAGCTACATTGAGAAGACGGCATTGCCTGCGGAAAATCATATGCCTTCCATCGTCAGTGCTTTTAACCAGGTGGCAAACGAGGCGGCGTCTGCGGTAGTCGATTTACTGACCGAGTGCAGCAGCTCCAGGAGAGCAAATGTTGCGCCATAAGAGTTATATTCTCGCGCTTATTACTTTGTGCCTCGTCGGCCTATGGTTTTTTCAGCCTTCGGCCCAGGAACAAATCACTTTTCCCACCGCAACGCTTACCATTCAAACCGCCGGCGAGCCTATCCCCTTCACAGTGGAGGTCGCAACGATACCTGCACAGCATGAACATGGCCTCATGTTCCGCAAAACCGTTCCCGATAAAACCGGCATGATCTTTATTTTCGATACGCCCAAACCTATCGATATGTGGATGAAAAACACGCTCGTTCCACTCGATATGATCTTTATCGCAAATAATGGCACCATCACGCAGATAGCGGAAAATGCCACTCCATTATCTACCACTATCATTGCCTCAGAGTCCGATACCCGCGCGGTGGTGGAAGTGGCAGGCGGTACGGCGAAACGTTATCATATTGCCAAAGGCGACCGGGTGCTTTATTCCATCTTTCCATGAAATGGGGCCATTTTCTTTTTGCACTCGCACTGCTGCTTCCCGCGGCCTATGCCGCCGAGCAACCGGCATTAGTCTATAGCCGCACCACCATCCGCATTATTCCCAAATCCGACGAAAAAATGGTGCAAGCGGAAGAGAAAAAAAATCCCGCAAACAAGCCTGAGGAAGTGCTGCCGGTTTTACCGCGCGTGGCAAAGGAGTTCACCGTCGAGGTGCGGCCTTTGAGTTTCCTGGCGCAGCGTGACTTCATCGCCCACCAGCCGTTTACCGATAAGGAGGGGATGTTGTTTCTCATCGATCCACCGCAAACGGCAGCCCTTAGCTCTGCGAACCTGCTTGCCAAAGTGGATGTTTTGTTCGTGCGCGAAGACGGCTTCATCGCTAAAATCGTGCCGAGCCTCGCTTTACCCACATTGGCGGAGCCTATCGACAGTCAAACCCCTATCCATGCCTTCATTTTCCTGAAAGCGGGCATGGCCGAATCGAGCGATATCAAGCCAGGGGATCATATCCAAAGCGCGCTCTTTACTCCCCGCCCCGTCATCCTCGAAGCGGTACCGCCGAAATAATAACGAAAGCCTGGGCAAGGGGATAATCGTCCGTCATGGTGAGATCAATCTGCGCGCCCATGCCGGGCGGCGTTAAGTGCCGCAAATGCGCCGCCGCACCTCCGGTAAGATATAATGTAGGTTTGCCGGAGGGCAGGTTTACCACTGCCATGTCCTTCCAATATACCCCTTGACGAATCCCGGTGCCAAGCGCCTTGGAACAGGCTTCCTTAGCGGCGAATCGCTTGGCGAGCGTTGCAGCTTTGGCGCGGATACCGGCAAAGCCACGCCGATTCGCCTTGCGCAACTCCTCTTCTGTAAACACGCGTTCTTCAAATCGCGCGCCGAATCGCGCCAGGGTTTTCTCAATACGGCGTATATCGAGAAGATCGCTGCCCGTGCCGAGGATCATGCGCGCGCCTCACGCATCAGTTTTTTCATGTGTACGATGCTTTGCTCCAATCCCATGAATATGGCTTCGCCCACCAGGAAATGCCCGATATTAAGCTCCACGATATCGGCAATGGCAGCAATGGGAGAAACGGTTGCGAAGGACAACCCATGCCCGGCGTGGCATTCAAGCCCAAGCTTTGTCGCTTGCGCGGCGGCGGCGATGATATTCTCCAGTTCCCTGGTTGCCGCTTCCGCCTTTTTCTCCACTTCCTCGCAATATTTCCCAGTATGCAGTTCTACCACCTGCGCACCCACCTCTTGGGCAGCCATGATTTGTTCCGATACAGGGTTGATAAAAAGCGATACACGAATGCTGGCATCTTTGAGTTTTGCAATATAGCCGCTCAGTAATGCCGTGTGCTGTATGATATCCAGCCCGCCTTCCGTCGTGCGCTCCTCGCGCTTTTCCGGTACAATACACACCGCATGCGGCTTTATTGTAAGCGCGATGGCGACCATCTCATCGGTTGCTGCCATTTCGAAATTAAGCGGCAGCGTGCTTTCCCTAACTAATCGTTCGATATCCGCATCCGTAATATGCCGTCTGTCTTCACGCAGATGTGCCGTGATGCCATCCGCACCCGCCCGCGCCGCAAGCAACGCCGCCCACAACGGATCGGGATGACTGCCGCCGCGCGCATTGCGCAATGTCGCCACGTGATCGATATTAACGCCGAGGCGCAAATCTTTCTCCATTATACGTTGGAAATATCTGACCCATTCACGCCCTAGCTGACAAAACTCAACGACTTCGCCTGTTTTACACTCGGCAATTTACCGATTTGCGCCAGCAACTCGGCTGAGACGGGCTGATCCACCTCGATAAGCGCAATGGCGTCTTTATGCTCATCCTTGCGGCCAAGATGGAAATTGGCAATGTTGATTTTTGCCTCACCCAGTAGCTTGCCGAGATTGCCGATAAGGCCGGGTTTGTCGTCGTTATTGATATAGAGCATGCGCGCGCCGAGTCCCGCTTCCAGCTTGATACCGTTAATTTCAACCAAGCGCGGTTTTGAGCCAAAAAGCGTCCCCGCCACTTCGCGCGAGCCGCGTTCGGTGGTGAGTGTTACGCGGATCAGCGTCTGGTAATCCCCTGCCCGTTCATGCTTGACTTCGCTGACATCGATATTGCGCTCTTTGGCTATCACCGGGGCATTGATCATATTGACCGTTTCCACCAGCGGTGACAGCAATCCTTCGAGGGCCACGGCGGTGAGCGGCTTGGTATTGAGCTTGGCAACCACACCCTCATATTCGATCTTCACCGCCTTGATGCCGGTTTCGGTAAGCTGCCCGGCAAAGCTGCCGAGTTGGCCTGCAAGCAGGATATAAGGTTTGAGCTTCTGCGCGTCCTCGGCGGAAACAGAAGGTATATTGACGGCATTGGTCACCGTGCCCGCACTCAGATACTCCGACATCTGCTCGGCTACCTGCACCGCCACGTTTTCCTGTGCCTCCGAAGTGGATGCGCCGAGGTGCGGCGTGCAGACGAACTGCTCCATACCGAATAAAACGTTCCTGGTCGCGGGTTCTTCCTCGAATACGTCGAACGCAGCGCCGGCTACCTGGCCGGATTCCAGGGCCGCTTTGAGCGCATTCTCGTCCACCAGCCCGCCGCGTGCACAATTG
>Ga0206872_10049_pt1 | contig 37469 bp, 30 predicted proteins | sample Alteio_BWOrgCont_34_FD_152906 | JGI IMG/M metagenome (GOLD analysis project Ga0206872, IMG submission 152906) | Enriched cells from forest soil in Barre Woods Harvard Forest LTER site, Petersham, Massachusetts, United States -... | ecosystem: Environmental > Terrestrial > Soil > Temperate forest >... | reverse complement strand
TCAAACTTAATCCCACGCCTCTCGGCGCCCTTCCGCCCGCAGAAATTGAGAAGGACTACAGATTCTGGGACGATTATAGCCGGAAGCTTCTGACCGATCCCCGATTCCGGCTCGACGACATGGCCGTTCTTAACTTTGGCAAGCTGGCCCTCTGGCACGCCGACCTCTATCGCTATCGGCATCTGGACAAGGAGGAAGAACATTGGCTGAAACTGTCCCTTACCCTCTGCCCGCAATTACCGGACGCCGTGAACGACATGACCCGCCTTCTGGTGAGACAGCAGCGTTATGATGAAGCCGTCTCGGTGGCTCAAACCGCTGTGGATACCGATCCCGCCAACGATCAGTTTCCAAAGATGGTCGAGGCACTCAAGGCGGCGAAGCTGTTCGGCCAACGTGAGACGGAATTGCGCGCCGAATTGGCCAAGTCTCCTTATGACGTTCATCTGAATCTCGACCTCGCCGCACTTCTTCAGGACGAAGGCAAATACACCGAGCTTTACGACCGCCTGCGCAGCACCGCCGGATTGACCAATTGGAGCCACGAAGACATGGCCGATGTCATCCAGTATTATGTCGATAAGGCGCACAATCCGGATGCGGCCATCGCGTTCCTCGAGGCCCGCGCGCAGATCGATCCCAAGGCGAGTCAGATGATCTATTATCTCGCCGGCCTGCACGCCTCGCTTAATCACCGCGACGAAGCGATCAAATATCTAACGCAGGCCGCGCAGTATGGCGGCACCAACGCGCTCATCTCGGCGGGGATCGATCCCAAATTCCAGTACATGCATGACGATCCGCGTTTTCAGGCGCTGATGAATATGCAGTCCACCACCAATTTGTCCGCGACGAATACGCCTGCTGCCGCGAAGCCCAAGCCACTGAAGAAGTAATTTCCCCTCGTTCCCAAACTCCATTTGGGAACGCAATTGTCCGCGCAATTCCATTGCTCCGAGACGTGTGAGTTTTGGCGTAGAGGTCGGCAATGGAGTTGCCTCAGTAAGTGCGTTCCCAAATAGAGTTTGGGAACGAGGGAGCCGGGAGAATGGAAAACGAAAAAGCCCCGGACACGACGCGTGTTCGCGTTCGCATCCGGGGCTTCCTGGGTAGCCCGTGCACTCCGTGCGACGGCTACCTACTTAATACCGATAATTCTCAGCCTTGTAAGGCCCATCAACCGAGATGCCAAGATACTCAGCCTGCTTGGACGTCAACTTGGTGAGCTTCACGCCGAGTTGGCCGAGATGCAGACGCGCGACTTTTTCATCAAGCGACTTGGGCAGAACGTAGACTTCGTTCTTGTACTTGTTCTGGCCCTTGGTGCTCCAGAGTTCGAGCTGCGCGATGGTCTGGTTGGTAAACGAGGCGGACATCACGAAGCTCGGGTGGCCGGTGGCGCAACCAAGATTCACGAGACGGCCTTCGGCGAGCACGGTGAGCACCTTGCCGCTCGGCCAGGTGAACTGGTCGACCTGCGGCTTGATTTCGACCTTCTTGAGGCCCTTGTCGTTGTAGAGCGAACCGACTTCGACTTCGGAATCGAAATGGCCGATGTTACAGACGATCGCCTGCGTCTTCATCTTGTCCATGTGGGCGCGGGTGATGACGTCAACGTTGCCGGTGGTGGTGACGAAGATGTCACCGAACTGGCAGGCTTCGTCCATGGTCGTGACCTGGAAACCTTCCATCGCGGCCTGGAGCGCATTGATCGGATCGATTTCCGTGACGACGACGCGGGCGCCGAGGCCCTTCGCGGCCTGCACGCAGCCCTTGCCGACATCGCCGTAACCAGCGACGACGACAACCTTGCCTGCGACCATGACGTCGGTGGCGCGCTTGACCGCGTCGATGAACGATTCGCGGCAGCCGTAGAGATTGTCGAACTTGCTCTTCGTGCACGAGTCGTTGACGTTGAACGCAGGCATCTTGAGGGTGCCCTTCTTGACGCGCTCGTAGAGGCGGTGCACGCCGGTGGTCGTCTCTTCGGAGAGACCGTGGATGCCGGCGATAAGCGCGGGATACTTGTCGTGGACCATGTTGGTCAGGTCGCCGCCGTCATCGAGGATCATGTTGAGCTGCGAGCCGTCCGGCCATTTGAGCGTCTGCTCGATGCACCAGTCGAATTCCTCGGCGTTCATGCCTTTCCAGGCGAAGACCGCGATGCCGGCCTTGGCGATAGCCGCGGCGGCGTGATCCTGCGTGGAGAAAATGTTGCAGGAGCTCCAGCGCACTTCCGCGCCGAGATCGACCAGCGTCTCGATGAGCACGGCGGTCTGGATGGTCATGTGGAGACAGCCGGCGATCTTCGCGCCCGCGAGCGGCTTCTTGCCCTTGTACTCGGCGCGCAGCGCCATGAGACCGGGCATCTCGTGTTCGGCGATGGTGATTTCCTTGCGGCCAAATTCGGCCTGCGTGATGTCCTTAACTTTGTAGTCGTTGCTCATGATGTTGGTTCTTTCTTTTGATGTTCGTTTTAAAAAATTTGTCATCCTGAGCTTGTCGAAGGATCAGTTTCGCCTGCCTTTGCTCAAGCGACTAAACTGATCCTTCGACAAGCTCAGGATGACGGATTGTTATTTGTAAATTTAGAGGTCTTTCGGAGTCTCCAGTTTCTCTGCGGCTCGTTTATCGCGAAAAAAAGCAAGTGCAGCGATAAGCACTACACCAGTGGCATTTGTTGCAATGAATATGGCGGGGTTTCCCCATGTGATAATTTCTGCGTGTGTTAGAAGATATGCTGGAATACTTAGTCCTATAAGCAGCCCCGACGGATTCCACTTTCTTTTGATTACTTCAGTACGCTGACCTGCATCAAACAACGAAAGAAAAAAGAAGACGGGCATCGCTAAAAATAGCCAGACTCGCCAGTCCTTATTAACAAAGCCCGCAGTGGCAAATAGCAAAAGCGGTATTGCGGCAAGTATTGAGGCTATTTTACTCGGAGCTGCCATATAGAACCAATTAGACCCCCGCTGCCTTCTTCAGGTCAGCCGCCTTGTCCGTCTTCTCCCACGTCAGCGCATCGAGATCATCGGTGCGGCCGAAGTGACCGTAGTTGGTGGTCTTGCTGTAAATCGGGCGGAGCAGGTTGAGTTGCTTGACGATGTTCGCGGGCTTGAAACTGAACACGGCGCGAACCGCATCAGCGATCTTGTCGTCATCGACTTTTCCGGTGCCGAACGTGTCGATGTGCACCGAGACGGGCTCGGGATGACCGATGGCGTAGGCGAACTGGATTTCGCAACGATCTGCGAGCCCTGCCGCGACGATATTCTTCGCCACGTAACGGCCCATGTAGGCCGCGCTGCGATCAACCTTGCTCGGATCCTTGCCGGAGAACGCGCCGCCGCCGTGACGCCCCATGCCGCCGTAAGTATCAACGATGATCTTGCGGCCCGTGAGACCGGAGTCGCCTTCAGGTCCGCCGATAACGAAGCGGCCCGTGGGGTTGACGAGGTAGCGGGTCTTAGCATCAAGGAGTTCCTTCGGCAGGACGTCCTTGATTACGTTCTCGACGATGAACTCATGGATTTCGCTATGCTTCACCGTGTCGCGATGCTGGGTCGAGACGACGACCGCGTCGATGCGCTCGATCTTGTTGCCGTTGTACTGGAGCGAGACCTGCGTTTTGCAGTCAGGACGAATCCACGAGACCTTCTTGGCCTTGCGGATCTTGGTCAGGCGTTCACCGAGGGCGTGCGCGTAATAAATGGGGGCCGGCATCAGGTGCGGCGTCTCCGTGCAGGCAAACCCGAACATGAGCCCCTGGTCGCCCGCGCCCTGCTCGGCGGTTTCCTTGCCTTCGGCGGCCTTGTCATCCACGCCCTGCGCGATGTCGGGGCTCTGCGCCGTCAGCGCGTTCATGATATGAACGCCCTTCGCGTTGAAAAATTCAGTCGGATCGGTGTAGCCAATCTCTTCGATCGCATTGCGGACGACCTTGTTGTAATCGAAATCGGCCTTGGTCGTGATCTCACCCGCGACAACCACGAGGTTCGATTTCACCATCGTTTCGCACGCCACGCGGCTGTGCTTGTCCTGGGCCAGACAGGCGTCCAGCACTGCATCGGAAATCGTATCGGCAACTTTGTCAGGATGACCCTCGGTCACGGACTCGGAGGAAAAAATATAGGATTTGGACATGAAACGAACCCTACACTTCAAGGCCATGGCGAGGCAATAAAAATATGAACATATCCAGATGCGTGGATATATAAAAATTGCCACAACCCATTCCGTCATCCTGAGCTTGTCGAAGGATCAGTTCTGCTCCCCTCGTTCCCAAGTTGTACTTGGGAACGCACTTGTCTGCGAAGCTTTGCTTCATTTCCGGGGTAACAAAGTTGCGGAGACAAGGACATTCCCAAGTACAACTTGGGAACGAGGGAAAATTCAGCTTCAAGAATTTACGACAGAAGCCGATTTATATTATTGAGGCTAATTTATAAAAACGATTTCACTGACCGAACTGCGCCGAAATACCACACGATTGGTGTACAGCGTGAAAGATGAGAAGGAAATCCTTGTCACCTGCCATGGAAAAATCATCGCTCGCATGGTTCCGATCACAAGAGCAGGCTCTCGCGACAAAGCCGTTAAAGATAAGCCCTAAAACGATCCCTTCACCGAAAGCGACACACGCTGCTCCTGGCCGATGCTGCCGGGCGCGGGATTTTTGTCCCAGCGGTTGCTGTACTCCACGCTGGCAGAGATATCCTTCTGTATTTGGAAGGAAGGCCCCGTCGAGAAAGTGAGGGTCTGGTCTTGCAGCGAAAGAGGAACGGAACTGGTCGGGCTGACGTTATCGCCGGGCGCCGTCGCTTGCTGAGTGCCATTGGCGCCGGAGGCGAGGGGCGACGCGGGCGCCTGGTCGATCAGCCCGCGCGTGTTGAGCAATTCCCCGTAACTGTGCCAGGTCACGTTATTGATGATCTTCTGGGAGAAATCGGCAAAAATCGCCTGGTTGAATTGATTGTCGACGCCGGGATATTCCTGATATTGCTGCTGACGCAAACCCATCTGGACGGTGGTGTCCTGCAACGGCTTCCAAGTCAGTGATTGTTCCAGCGACGGCATGCGCCCCAAAGGCGAACCGGAGATTTGAGTCTCCTCGTAATGGCCCTTGAGGACGGCTGAAAGCGGCAGATTGCCCAGCGGTTGGCTGATTTGCGCGTCGCAGGCCGTATCGGTGGAAACGCCCGCGTAAGTGGTATCGGTGCCCGTGCGGTCAGAGTTGACGCCGACAGTCAGGACCGAATTCAGCGGCAAATGGCCCTCCGCCGAAAATCCAGCCCCCGTGGTAATGACGGAGTCGCCCGGCAACCCGGCATCGGTCGTCGAATCGTGGACATTGCCACTCAGCGTCAGTTGCTGTAACGGTTGAAATTGAAGTCCGACCTTTTGCCCCCGGGTCAGGCCATCGGGCGAACCACCGGCCAGCGGCAACACTGGATTCGAGTCCTCACTGAGCAAAGTGGCACTACTCTCGTAGGAAAGCGTCAGGGAATCCTCCATCTTCCGTGTGTAAACGGTATCGGTTTTTTCCTGCCACAAGGCCCCGGTGGTTAGGACCGAAAAGGGGTCTTTAATGTCCTGTGCCGTACTCGTGGTGACGCTGCTCACAACAGCTTGATGTTGTGTGTCTTCAGCAGGCTTCAGCCAATCATAGTGCTGCCAACCCTCGTTGGAAGAATCCGTCGACTGGGCCCGCGCCGAAGTTCCCATCGTAACAACGACCGCGCCAAGAACCCACAGCCCTCGGAATACGAGTAATCGGATGGGAATGGCGGTTTGCATGCAAATGTATCGATTTTGGAAGTGGTCGTCTTACATCCAGCCAAGCAAAAGGCGTACCTCACCTTACCTGTAAAGACGCCGCCGCCGCCAAAATGTTCAAAGAAAAAGGCGGTTGCCCGCGAGAGACGCTACCTTAGCTCAGTTCCTCCTCCGTCAGCGCATTGACCAGCTTGAATTCCTCGAAGTGGTACTTGGCGTTGACGCGGAAGCTGAGGCGACCTTGGAATTTGCGTTCGAGATCGATCAGGATTTCCTCGTCCTCTTTCTTGAGGCGGTCGAGGACATCGGCATTGAGGACGACGCGCACTTCACGAACGCCGGGATGCAGACGCATGACGCGGGTGAGCGCGCGCTGAATTTCGACGCTCATCGTCTCGGGACTCTTGATGATGCCCTTGCCTTTGCACGACGGGCATTCCATGTAGACGGCGCGGCTGATGCTTTCCTGCACGCGCTGGCGGGTCATTTCCATTAGGCCCAACTGGGAGATGGGTAGGATGTGCGTGCGGGCCTTGTCGCGTTTAACGAGGTCCTTGAAGAGGTTGAAGACCGCCTTCTGGTCGCGCTGCTGGCGCATGTCGATCAGATCGAGAACGATGAGGCCGCCGATGTTGCGGAGGCGGAGTTGGCGTGCGATTTCCTCGACCGCTTCCAAGTTGGTCTGGAGGATCGTCTTGTCCTGGTCCTTGCTGCCCTTGTTGCGACCGGTATTCACGTCGATGGCGACGAGCGCCTCGGTCTCATCGATGACGAGGTAGCCGCCGCAAGGCAGCCAGACCTGACGGCGCAGGGCCGCATCGATCTGCTTGTCGACATTGAACCGCTCAAAGATCGGCACTGCTTCGGTGTAATGCTTGATCTTGCGTTGGGACCGTTTCGAAATAATTCCGACGAGATCCTTCATGCGGTTGGCGGAATCGAGATCGTCGATCACGATGCGGTCAACTTCATCGGTGAGGAAGTCGCGCACGGTGCGTTCGATCAAGTCCGGCTCGGCCAAGAGCAATTTCGGAGCCTTGGCGGTTTCAAGATCGCCGGAAATGCCACGCCATTGTTCCAGCAGCACATGGAGATCACGCACAAAGAACCGCGCCTTCTGGCCTTCACCGACGGTGCGGATAATGACCGCCATTCCATCGGGTAGGTCGAGCTCCGTCAGGATGCGGCGCAAACGCTGGCGCTCCTTCGGGTCTTCGATCTTGCGAGAGATGCCGCATTGATCGGAGAACGGCATGAGCACGAGGTAGCGCCCCGCGAGACTGATATTGGTCGTGATGCGCGGGCCCTTGGTGCCGATCGGTCCCTTGGTCACCTGCACGATGATGTCGGAGCCGGGCGGGTAAAGCCGCGGAATATCATTGGCGGTGATGCGCTTCTGGGTCTTCTTTTTTCCGGTGCGTTCGATGGCCTCAACGCCCGCATCGAGCGCCATCGGAATCGCATCCCAGTAGTGGAGAAAGGCGTTTTTATCGAGGCCGATATCGACGAACATCGCCTTCAGCCCGGGTTCAAGGTTCTTGACCTTGCCCTTATAGACGCTGCCGGAAATCTGCCGGTCGCTCTCGCGCTCGATGGAGAATTCTTCCAGCCGTCCGCCTTCCAGAACCGCGACGCGCCGTTCCAGCCGCTCGCATGAAATGACGATTTCTTTTTCGTCGCCCTTTTTCTTAAGACCGAGAAACCCGCGTATTTTGTCTAAAATCATATATCCTTCTTTCCCCTGTTTGGGCAGGAGAAGTGAGGTTGTGCGGATGGAAGAGGAACGTCTTCATATCCGCTCGAAGTTTTTCCGGTGCACCCAAACACTTTGCACCAGGCCCATGGCAGCCAGGCATGCGATCAGGAACGTGCCGCCGTAACTGACGAACGGCAGCGGAATTCCTGTGATCGGCACGACTTGGATGGTCATGCCGATGTTCACGAAAATATGCGCGAACAACATCGCCATCACCCCTACCGCCAACAAGGCCCCAGTTTTGTCCCGCGCGTGCGCCGCCACCCATAAACACCATAGCAAAACGGTCCCTTCGCAAATGATGAGCACGGCTCCGCCGCGAAACCCAAATAATTCCCCGACCACGGAGAATATCAAATCGTTATAACTCGTATTCTTCGGAAGATATCCCATTCCTGTCTGGGTATCCACCATCCAACTTTTGACATCGTCGCTCTTTCCGGCCAGCGCGCCGGGAATCGACTTCAAGGTGTCCCAATCCAGCGGCACCTTGCCGTACACACCGCCGGAACCGATGGCGATTTGCGATTGATTGATCTGCCACGCCGCACCTTGCTTATCGAGTGTCGGATCGACCCACGATTTGATGCGATCGATCTGGAAGGAATGGACCCCGGCGACTTCCGTGGTTTTTGCGAACTTCGTCGAGACCCAGTAGTAGAGGCCAAGTCCGAAGACGCCCATGACCACCAGTAACGCAAGGTGGCGCAAGCGTGCCCCAGCGGCGAAAACCATGACGAAGAAAACGGGGATGAACACGCCAGCCGATCCCAGCGCCGGCTGCTTCTTGATGAGAAGAAAGGGAATGAGCGTGAAGCCCAGCGCCATCAGGACGGTTGAGAGCTTGTCCATCCGGGTTTCGCGCACGCGGAGAAACCAGACCATGGCCAGGATGAACGCGAGCTTGGCGAATTCCGCCGGCTCAAAGCGTATCGGGCCGATGTCCAGCCAACTGTAAGCGCCGAAGACCTTGTGCCGCAGCCCGGGAATGAAGACCCCGATCAACATGAGGACCGACGCGCCAAAAAGAATCGGGGAAATGCGCACCAACCAGTGGTAAGGGACTAAGGCAATCGCGAAGTAGACGGCGAATCCGGCGAGAATATAATAGACTTGCTTCATCGGCGCATCCTTGAGCGCATCGTTGCCGTAAGTCGCGCTGATGATGACAAAAATGCTCGCGATGCAGAGTGTCGACAGGGCCAGGATGATCGGGAAAGACCAGCCAATTTGACCGAGTTTACGAAACAGCGCGCGCATGATTACATCGAGACGAAAAAGAGAACCTATCCTGTTCCGGGCAAACCTTCAACCTTCTTAGCAGACACGGGTTTTTAGGGACGGGAGGGCCGGTCGCGCAGAGAGGATGGAGTCTGCGGGGGGGATTTCACGCGACGACACAACGGGCGCAGCGAGTAGGACGGCCCGTAGTCGCGGGACGGGTACCTTGGAGAGAAGGTGCAACCCGGAGGGGCAGTCCTCACTATTGACACAAAGACGCAGGGTGATAGTCAGTGTAAAAAGGTGAGGGCTGACCTCTTTACTTTATATGAGTTTAAAAATCCTGACCTTGAATGTATGGAATCATGGCGGACCCTATCAAAAGCGTCTGGAGCTAATACGTGGATGGATTCGCCAACTGCAACCGGATGTGATCGGGTTTCAAGAGATTTTCGTAAAGGATGGATACAATCAGGCGAAGGAAATCATGGAAGGTCATGATTATTATCTCGAAGAGGTGCAAAGCTTTCAGTGGGATGATTTCGTTCTTTCCAATGCTGTCGCCAGCCGATGGCCGATCACAAGTTCCGAAAAGCATTACCTCCCCCGTTCAGATGAACCGGATATACGAGCGGCCCTTTGCGTGTCGATCGGGGCCCCATTCGGCTCTATTGGCTTCATTGTTACCCATCTGCATTGGAAACCGACGGGTTCCCAACTACGCGTGACCCAGGCACGAGAGCTTTGCGCTTTAATAGAAAAAGAGAAAGATCGTCACGCATTTCCTCCAATACTTGTTGGCGATTTCAACGCGGTGCCTGATTCAGATGAAATTCGCTTAATCAAGGGACTCCCTGCTCCCAAAGGCAAAAGTTACCCGTTATTGGACGCATGGGAGGTTGCCGGTGACCCCAAAACAGCAGGCGCGACTTTTTCCAATCGAAATGCGTATCTGCAGAAAGAGTCTTCACCCGATCGTCGCTTCGATTATATTTTTGTTGGAAGCGCGACTCCAGATGGCCTGGGCAAAGTCGAAACCTGTCGAGTTGTTTGCGATCAGGAACAGGCTGGCGTCTGGCCGTCCGATCATTTCGGGGTTTACGCGGAATTACGGATCGATCCATTTACAGCGCCTACCGCCACCACCGTCAGATAGTCGGCTATGCTCGGCACTGGGGTCAACTCTCGACACTTGGTCGGTCCCCGTTCAGGACATCAGGCTCTAATGCCCATCAATGCTTCGAACTCGAGCCTCTCGTAGACGACGTCGCAGCCGCTGACGGTATAGTCGGCATGGTCGGAGACGAGGCATCGGTATCGGCGTCGTTTGACACCGTGTCTCCGGGCTTGGCGGCGGCGGCGGTATCCCACGGATGGCTTTCATCCGTCGTCGAGCCATTGAAATTGCCCTCGGCTGGTTGGAGAAACGACACATTTTCGGTCGATCCCTTGTCCATGGCGAAGAGCCGCTCCATGATTTTCTCAACGATGGGCGCCGTCGTCGTTCCGCCCCACTGGCCGCCTTCGACTACGACGCAAACCACATACTTGGGAGCCTCGAACGGGCCGTAGCAATAGAACCAGCATTTGAGATCTCGCCGCACTTCGCCGCCCACCTTGATGTGCGCCTGCGCCGTCCCGGTCTTGCCCGCGAGCTGTACGCCGGGTACCTGTGCCCGCGTGCCAGTTCCCTCTGAAACCACTTCCCGCATTCCTTCCTGCACTGCCTTTAAATCAGACGGCTTCACCCCCAGCGTGTTGTAGACCTGTCCTTCAGGAATCTCGGCCACCGTGTCGCCCTTGAAATTTTCGACGTGGGAATAGAGCCGCGGCTGGTAGACCGTGCCCCCGTTGGCCACCGCGCAAAGGAAGGTTGCCATCTGCAGCGGCGTGACCAGGACGAATCCCTGGCCGATGGAGACATTCGCCGTTTGCGCGTGGCTCCAGTGATCGATACGGGCTCTCTTTAAGACTCCTGCGGCTTCCGGCGTTTTCATCCATCCGGGACCGGGCATGATGCCCGCATCCTCGTCGGCGTCACCGAGCAGTCCCCATTTGTGGCCAAAACCGACCAGCTTGCCCATCGCTTCGATCGCTTCAATGCCGGCCTTGATCCCGTATTGATAGAAAAAGACGTCGCTCGAGACGCAGATCGCGTGGACGAGACTCATCGTTCCCGCGGCGGCACTGTCCGAGTTGTGGAAAAGATGGTCATCGATTTGGATCGCGCCCGGGCAATCGAAGTTGGTGTCGACCGTGACATTACCCGACTTCAGGCCAGCGAGCGCCACCATGATCTTATAGGTGGAACCGGGCGGCTGGGTGTGGAGTGCACGGTTGAAAAGCGGGTTGGTCGGATCCTGATTAAGCGTGTTCCAGTCCTTTTCGCTGATGCGGGGAATGAATTTGTTCGGGTCGTAACTGGGAATCGAGACCATGGCCAGCACGTCGCCATTGCGGGGATCCATCACCACCACTGCGCCGCGTCCGACGCCGGCGTCACGCATGGCTGTCTCCGCGATGTATTGGATACGGGAATCGATGGTCAGATAGAGGGTGTTGCCCATGGTCGGATCGATTTTCATCGCGTCCAGTTTGCGGTCTGGAATCGTATAACCCTGGGAGGAAACGCGCTGGAAGGAACTGCCCGGCTGGCCCTGCAACTGGGCGTCCATGATCGCCTCGATGCCGTGCCGACCGATAGTCTCGTAGGGAGTGCCGTCGCTGGCCAGGTGCTCGTTCTGGTTCACGGGCTGGCCGACGTAGCCGAGAATATGGGCGGCAAACGCGCCGTAGGTATACTCGCGCGCGGGGTTCTGGGAAATCCGGATTCCCGCCACGCCCATGTTGCGCTCCTCAAAATTGGCCACGGTGGCGAAATCGAGGTCCGTCATATAATGATAGGGCAGATCACGGTTCGTCCGGTAATGCTCTCGGATTTCCTTTTCGTTGAGGGCGGCAGTGAGACCGAGCGTATCCTTGATCGGCGCAATGCTCTCCTTGACGATCTGGACGATGTCGATCTCGGCGCGTTTCTTCCCGTCTTTGCCGTCGGGCAGGGGAATCATCGGCATCCGGCCCCGATGGCTTTGGGCGTAATCGCGGCGCAAATCGTCGAGGTAAAAGTCGATATCGAAGCTGGGCCGGTTTTCCGCCAGCATGACGCCGTTTCGGTCGCAGATCGCTCCCCGGGCCGGGGCGATGCGGGCTTTCACCGTGGTCTGCGCCTCGGAGGTCTTGATGGCGGAATCCGAATTGATGATCTGAACGGTCCAGAGACGGCTCAGGAGCACAACCCCGGCGGCCAGGACCATGAGTCCAAGGATACCCAGTCGCCAGCCTGGAACTCGAATGTCCTCGTCAAGCATAGGGATAATCCCGGTAGCGATCGGTTGTTTCGTGGGAAGGCTTCCAGCCGCACAGGCGGAGTGGAAGCCCGGCCAGATAAAAGAAGAGGGGGCACAGGATCAGGTTCAAGAGTGATGCAAAGGTAATCTTGCTCCAGACGGACAGCGGCCAGACCCAGCGGCCTGTTTCCATGAGATTAAAAAGGTAGTCGAGCAGCAGAAAGGTAAACGTCCCCACCAGCACGAAGGTCAGCCGAAAGAGCCACTGATGCGATTCCGGCTTATGCGCCTGGCTCACGATCAAGGTGGAGAGCAAGCAGAGGATCAGGACCGAGGAACCCAGCCGGTGGGAAGTGGAGGAGAGGTCTACGAGTAACCCCAGGATGCCCGCGACGAAGATGGCCCACTCGTCTCCCAGTTCCAGGCTCGCGTAGATTACCACCAGCGGAATCAGCGCTGAGTCGAAGCCGATGATGCTGAGGATGGGGAAATGGACAGGTAGTATCATCTGCGCCAGCAAGGCCACGATGCCAAGAAAAAGCAGGTAGATGACAATAAAGGGACGCACGGCGGTTAAAGGAAGAGGGTGAACACTAGCGGCAAACGTATTTCATTTCCATGGATATCATCGCGTTTCGTCGCTCGGCAATTACAACGAGGCCTTCCAGGGGCATGGCATTTTATCGTAAAAAAAGACCGGGCGACCACTCGGAAAGAGCGACCGCCCGGTCTGGGAGGAGAATGAATGAACTAACAAGTGAATGGACACGGGAAGTCCCGGGATGTTCAAAAAATAAAATGGATCATGATCCATTTTAGGCCTGGAAAGCGTCTGAAATAAGACGCTTTACCTCTGAAAATAGAAGTCCTTTAGGACGTTCAAAAAAAGTTCAAAAAAAGTTTGACGATTGCGTTACGATCCTTATTGTCTGACAACGAGTGCAGAAGCCAGCCGATACGTGGGTACGGTAAAGGCGGCTGGCCCTCACTAACCGATGAGGTTGGTTGCTTCCCAGGAGGACGCAGCTAACTGAATCACGAAAAACCAAGGAGACTAGCGAATGAAATCAATACTGAAAGCATTTGGAGCCGTCGCCCTCTCGGCCACTATTGTGCATGCCGGGACCGATCAGAAGGACCTCAAGAAGGTCATCGAAGATCAGGGCATTAACTATGTTGAAACCGCCCAAAAGGGCATCACCCTCAGCGGTTACGTTGACACCAGCTACACCGAGCAGTTCGCCGGCGCTGGTCAATACGCGCCTTCCACGGGTATCGCGGGCCAGAATCCTGGCGGCGGTCCTGCTAACACTCAAAACGCGTCGACCACGGGCGGAAGTCTCCGCCAGTTCGATCAAAGCAACAACACCTTCAACATTAATGCCGTGAAGATCGCCTTGGAAAAGGCCCTTCCCGACAAAAATGAATGGGCCGCAGGTTTCCGTGTCGACACCATCTATGGTGAAGATGCCAAGTACCTGAATGATACCGCGATCAACGGTAGCTCAAACAACTCTGGTATTGCTCTCGAGCAGGCCTTGGTCAAGTTCCGTATCCCAGTCGGCAACGGCTTGGATGTTTACATGGGCAAATTCGTCACCTTCCTCGGTTATGAAGTGATCGAGTCTCCCGCGAACTTGAACTTCAGCCGCGGTTTGCTGTTCACCAACGCGATTCCCTTGACCACCACCGGTATCTATGGCGACTACAAATTCAACGACACCGTTGAAGTTAAGCTCGGCATTGTTGACGGATGGAACAACTCCACCAGCGGTTCAGTTGGTGCGGGTCCTGTCACTTCGACAGGCTTTTTGGGAACGCAAACTTCCACGACCACGTACAACAGCACTAATGATCGCAGCTTCGGCAAGGCTATCACTGGTCAGATCAACGTGAATGCTCCTGGCAAGAACGCCAACATCACCCAATCCTTCATCTACTCGCCTCAAGGTGAGCCCGGTGTGGTGGGTACGTCTGGCGGCGCACCCGGAGATAACGGTACCGTGGTTGTCTATGACATCTGGGGCAACTGGAACCCGACCTTCGTTAAGGACAGCGCTCTGACGCTCGGCCTCAATGCGGATCTCGGCTACAACGGCTCCTCGGGCTTCCCTTCGAGCACAACGGTCACCACGCATGCGTTTGGACCTGATACGACCACGACGAGTGGTGGTCTCTATGATAGCAACACGTGGTACGGTGTGGCGGCTTATGCCTCCTACAAGATCAACAAGGTCATCACCCTGTCGGCTCGCGGTGAGTATCTGCATGAAGATGCGGCCTACAACCCCAAGTTCGGTGTTGCTGGTACGAGCAATGACGACTTCTCCGAGACCCTCACGGCCTCATTCAACATCTGGGACAATCTCTTGACCCGCGTTGAATATCGCTATGACCACTTCACCAATGGCGCCAATGTTAACGCCGCTGGCGTTGTGACATCGGCCACCTACGCAAGCGCGAACGAAATTTCGCTCAATTGCGTCTACTCGTTCTAATTTGATCGAATAGATTCTCAGAAAACCCCGGGCGCCGAAAGGTTCCCGGGGTTTTCTTTTGCCCATATCCTTCAACAAAGCTTGAATCGCAGATTCTTATAGTGGAACTTGCGAATGACTTTTTTCGTTCCATACTAAATAGCTCATGAGTTTCATTCCCCGCATCAACAAGGTCTACAAAGACGTGACCTTCACCAATGACGAGATCCGCCGTTACGGACGCCATCTCATCATGCCCGAGGTGACGCTCGAGGGTCAGCAAAAGCTGAAGGCTGCGCGCGTGATCGTCATCGGCACCGGTGGCTTGGGCGCCCCCATTCTTGCCTACCTCGCCGCCGCAGGCGTTGGGCATATCGGAGTGGTCGATTTCGACACCGTCGATCTTTCCAACCTGCACCGCCAGATCATTCACAAGACCGGCAACGTCGGCAAACTCAAGACCCAATCGGCGGTGGAATTGATGAAGGAAATCAATCCTCTCATCGACATCAAGACCTACGACACATCGCTGCGATCGGACAACGCATTCGAATTGCTGAAGGATTACGACATCGTGATCGATGGCACCGATAATTTTCCCACCCGCTACCTGGTGAACGACGCCTGTGCCTTACTAGATAAGCCCAACGTCTACGGCTCCATTTTCCGTTTCGAGGGCCAAGCGACCGTTTTTTGGGCTTCGCAGGGCCCCTGTTATCGCTGCCTCTATCCTGAACCACCCGAACCAGGCACCGTTCCGAGTTGCGCCGAGGGCGGCGTTCTCGGTGTGTTGCCCGGCGTAATGGGCACTATCCAGGCCACCGAGGCGGTGAAGTTGATCATTGGCCAGGGCGATCCGCTCATCGGACGCCTCCTCCTCTTCGATGCCTTGAAGATGAAGTTCAAGGAATTGAAATTGCGCAAGGATCCCAAATGTCCGCTGTGCGGAACGAACAAGACGATCACGGAATTGATCGATTACGAGTTTTTCTGCGGCGTGGCCCCGGAACAGAAAAAGGCGGTACACATCGACGAGATCGACGTGGAGGAAGTCGAAGCGGCGATCAAGTCGGGAAAAATTCCGTCCGAGATCGAACTGCTCGACATCCGCGAACCGTTCGAGGCGAAGATCGCGCAAATTCCGCATTCGCGCCTTATCTCATTGGCGGAATTCAGCAAGCGGATGCACGAACTCGATAGCGCGCGGGAAATTTGGCTTTATTGTAAAGACGGAGCCCGGAGCGGCAAGGCTTGGAAACTGCTGTATGACGCCGGATTCAGAAAGATCAAAAATGTCGCAGGTGGAATCGATGCGTGGAGTGAAGATATTGACCCCAGTACGCCGAGATATTGACCGATACCTTGGAGGGTCAGCCTCCGGCCTGACCCACATAATTCAGGGACAAGCCGGAGGTTGTCCCTCCATGGCTAAGCCCGGCACCGAGACCAGTCCTGATATCGATGTCGAGGACAAGCTGAAAGAGGCGTTTGCGCGAGGCTGGTCGGTAATCGTCTGGAACGATCCGATTAACCTGATGGATTATGTCGTCTATGTTTTCAAGACCGTGCTGAAAATGAACGAGGAAGACGCCTCGCGCCACATGTGGGAAGTGCATCAGAAGGGAAAGAGTTCAGTGGCGCGGGAGACGCAGGAAAAGTCGGAATTGATCGTTCACCGCTTGCGCGGTTTCGGTTTGAACGCGACTATGGAGCAGGCCTGACCGAGTATTCCGATGACCTCCGAACAAATCGATTCCGAACACTGGCGCTTGAGCTTTCCCGAGCACGAGGGGGCGTTCATCATCAACATCCTGGCGCGGCTCGGGCGACAGTATCAGCAGGACCCGGCGCGGATGTCGCCAGCCATGCGCGCCTATTGGGAGGGAAATATCACTCGCGGCGAAGCGGCCCGGTCGGAATTAAGCGAAGAGCAGCAGGTTCTTTCCGAAGCTCGGGCCGAGTTGCGTTCCCAGCGCCTCGATCTGGTCGAAAACTGGATCCAGGAGTATGAACTCGCGGAGAGTCGCGATCCGTGGCAAGTCGAACTCACCAGCGCCGAGCGGGACGAATTCATTGCGATGCTGAACGATCGCCGTTTGCTCGTCGCCTTTGATATCGGCGTGTCGCAGGCCGACATGGAAGCCGATCCGAGTCAAATTTCCGAGGAGGCGCGGCGCCACGCCATTCTCGAAATTGATGTGCTCGGTCACTTCATTCTGGTTATGCTGGGGCCGCAAATCCACCGGCCATGATCACTTTCGACACCAGCAAATACGACGGCTTTATTTTCGACTGCGACGGGACGCTGGCCGACTCCATGCCACTCCATTATCGCGCATGGAAGGAATCGTTGGAAAAGAAACTCGGAGGACCTTCCGCCTTCACCGAGGAACTCTTCTATCGCTGCGGTGGAATGCCTGCGCGACAGATCATCGAGATGCTTAACCGCGAGCACGGCTACGGCCTTCCGGTACACGAATTTGCCGACGAGAAGGAAGCGCGCTTTGTGGAATTGTTGCCGGAGCTGAAGCCGGTCCAGGAAGTGATCGATGTCGTGAATCGACTGGGTGCCGATGCCAAAATCGCCGTCGCCTCCGGTGGGCTGACTTTTATCGTCCGCCAAACCCTGAGCTTGTTGGGACTTAAGGTCGGCCCGCAGGAAAAGATCAAATTCCTAATCGGCTCCGATCAAGTGTTGCACGGTAAGCCACACCCCGAACTGTTCTTGCGCGCGGCGGAATTGCTCGGCGTGAAGCCGGAGCGGTGCCTCGTTTTTGAAGATGCGGAACCGGGCTTTCAAGCCGCGAAGGCGGCAGGGATGGACTACATCGACGTGCGTCCATTTCGCCAGACCGGACTTCACGACGCGGCGAAGTATTAGGGTTCGTCCATTTCCTGGCGGGCTCGGCTCCATCCGGGCCGTGAGCCCGCCTGCCCTGCCGGAGATGATTCTTTTACGCGGGGAATGGAGCGCGCCGCTGCCGAAGAAGGTCAGTCCTTGGATGTGGGAGAAGTTGTTTTCGTGGGGAAAGCGGGGATGAGGGGAAAGTTTCGCGCAACGACGCTACGGGGGAGCCTCGTCGCCCGGCATGCGGCGGCTACCTCGCAGGAAGTGATTGCCAAGCGCTTGACCAGATGGTGGTGAACCATCTGTCGGGCTGAATGATGTCTCCATTATGATCATGTATAATGGAAAATCGGCGAATGTGCTCATATCGCTACAGGGCATTTGAACAGAAACCGACAGAGGAAAAGATGTTTTGAGAGAAGCGGGCTAATGAGTGCTTGTGTCTGGCATAGACCCTGCTTAGATAAGGAACTTGCGTACCTGTACGCGAGAGTCAACCCATTCATTAGAACCCTTTAAGGAGATAATTTCCATGTCCCTGCGTAAGCTCGAGGCCATCATCAAACCTTTCAAGTTGGAAGAAGTCAAAGAAGCCCTGACAGAACTGGGTATCGAAGGCCTTACCGTCAGTGAAGTTAAGGGCTTTGGCCGCCAAAAAGGCCATACTGAAATTTATCGCGGCAGTGAATATACCGTCGACTTTTTGCCTAAGGTGAAAATCGAGGTTGTGCTACGCGAAGACCTCGTCCAGCGGGCGATTGAGACCGTTCAGAAGGCGGCGAAGACCGGAAAAATTGGCGATGGAAAGATTTTCATCCTGCCGATTGAAGAAGCGGTTCGTATTCGCACGGAAGAGCGCGGCGAGAAGGCTGTTTAATTTCCTGAGGCTTACTTCGGTTTTAGGATGACCCGCGATCTTTGAGAGCGGGTTCGTTTTCTGACCGTCGCACGGAGTGCGACGGCTACCACGGAACCAGCTCCTTTGATCAAGCCGAAGCAATCTTCGGAGAATTCAATCCAAAGGATTAAAGATGCGGGGCTTCTTCTGCCAACTGCTGTTCCTCGTCGGAAAGAACCGCATGCTCTCTCTCGCCACGGGAACCAAGCCACCAGAGCAAAAGACTCAGGCCAAAACCGACGGCTGATCCCATCGCCAATCGAAAAGCGCTTTCAAAGAGAAAAGGCACAACACAGCCGGAGATGACGGCGAAAATAAACATGAAGATAAAACTTTGCAGCGATGAGGGCAGCCCCTTCACCTTGGGAAACATTTCCAAAGTCAGCACCGTCATCGCCGGCGTGCCCAGGGTCACGCCAAATCCATAAAAGAAATGCGGAATGACTGCCCAAGGTATCCGGCAGGTAAAGAGGCCGGTGTAAACAAGGCTGGCCAATGCGGCCAGTGCCATGATCGCGTAGCCCCAGTAAATAAGGATGCCGGGCCTGAATCGATGGCTGAGATGGGCCGATGCCATGGAACCCAGCGTCATGCCCGCGATGAAAGTGACGAAGAGCCAGCCAAAATCCTTCACCGTCAGGTGGAGAATATCGATGATGTAAACCGGCGCCGCCGCCACGTAAAGCATGATGCCGGAAAAAGAAAGGGCGATGCTCGCGGAGCGGAATATGAAGCGAACATTGGCTCCCACCTCAATGTATTGGTTGACGACGACCCGGAAATGAAAGGGATGGCGGTTGCTCGTGGCGAGACTTTCCGGGAGCCAACGCAGACACGCCATCAATAGGATAAAGGTGAAAAAAGTGATGAAGTAAAAAATGGATCGCCAACCCCATTCCGCCAACATCCAGCCGCCAAGGATGGGCGCGAGGGCCGGCGCCAATCCAAAGACCATCGAAATATACGACATGATTTTCTGGGCTTCTGGACCGGAAAAGAGATCTCCGACAATGGCTCGTCCCACCACTGAGCCCGCTCCGGCAGAGAGTCCCTGCAAAAGCCGGAAGAAAAAAAGCCAGCCCAGGGACGATGCGAAAGCGGCGCCGAAGGAACTCGCAAAATAGCAGATGAGCGAAGTCACGATTACCGGACGGCGACCAAACGAATCGGAAAGTGTGCCGTAAAAAAGCGACATGAACCCGAAAGCACAAAGATAAATGGTAAGCGTCTGCTGAACGGCGGGGAGCGGCGAAGAAAAATCACGCGCGATTGTCGGGAGAGCGGGGAGATAAGCGTCAATCGAAAGCGCGCCCAGCATGGAAAGGGCCGCAAGAATGACGACAAGGACGCGATGTTTCATGGAAAGCCCTTCATCTTAGCACAACGACAAAAGCCCGCTCTTCCAAACGCATTCTACTTTTTGAGAATCCCGGAGGTGATCTCAAAGGAGCGAAGTCGGGCGGCGTGATCATGAAAATGTCCGGTTATCATGACTTCGTCGGGATTGATTCTATCGAGAATAGCTCGAAGCTCGGTTGTTACCGTTTGAGCGGAACCCACAGTAGAATACGCCAGCGCCTGCTCGATCTGCGCCATCTCAAAATCGGAAGCGTAATGGGTAATATCGTCAATCGGCGCAGGCACCGGTCCCGGCGTTCCACGGCGAAGATTGATGAAAGCCTGCTGCACGGAAGTAAATTGGCGGCGCGCTTCCTTGTCGGTATCGGCAGCAAAAACATTCACACCAATCATGGCGTAGGGTCGCTCCAGTTGCCGCGATGGTTGAAATTTCCGCCGATAGATTTCCAGCGCCGGCATGAGATCGCCAGGAGCAAAATGTGACGCGAAGGCGAAAGGTAATCCTAACAACGCAGCCAATTGCGCGCTAAAGAGACTTGATCCCAAAAGCCAGATCGGAACACGAAGCCCCGTCCCCGGAACAGCCTGAATTTTCTGCCCGTGATGAAGCGGCTCCAAATACGATTGGAGTTCCTGCACGTCTTCGGGGAAATGATCGGCACTGGCGACGGGATCGCGACGAAGCGCTCGCGCGGTGGCCATATCAGTCCCCGGCGCACGACCAAGCCCGAGATCAATGCGATCCGGATAGAGCGAAGCCAGCGTCCCGAACTGCTCGGCGATGACGAGCGGCGAATGATTCGGCAACATCACGCCACCCGAACCAACGCGAATCGTCTTCGTTCCTCCCGCGACATAACCAATCACCACCGAAGTCGCGGCACTGGCGATGCCGGTCATATTATGATGCTCCGCGAGCCAATAGCGGTGATAACCCCAGCCCTCGGCATGTTGCGCAAGGTCAAGGGATCGATGCAGTGCATCCGTCGGAGTCGCGCCTTGCGCAATGGGGGAAAGATCGAGAATGGAAAAGGGAATCATAACGTTGCAGCGATTTCTCCAAGATACTCGCTCCAAAATCGCCCGCAAATTCAGCGAGGCGATTCTGCGATCAGTTCGAGGTGCCGAGTTCCTCGCCCTTCGGACGCGAATTCTTGTGGATCTCCTCCTCGGACAATTCGGGGAGATCCAATTTGGGTTCGTGCGGAACGCTGCCGGGAGCGAGCGAGCGCAGGAGGACGTAGAAAATCGGCGTCAGGAAAATGCCGAAGCAGGTCACGCCGATCATGCCGGAGAAGACGGCCAGTCCCATGGCGCGACGCATTTCGGAGCCTGCGCCGGTGGAGGTGACGAGCGGCACGGTTCCGGCGATGAATGCGATAGAGGTCATCAAGATCGGGCGCAAGCGGAGGCGCGCGGCCTCGATGGCGGCGGCGTAGACCCCGCGGCCGCGATGCTCCAGTTCCCGCGCGAACTCGACGATCAGGATCGCGTTCTTGCAGGCGAGTCCGACTAACACGACGAGACCGATCTGCGTGAAGATGTTGTTGTCGCCGCCCAAGACGTGGACGCCAAAGATGGCGGAGAAAAGCCCCATCGGCACGATGAGCAGGACAGCCAACGGCATGATGATGCTCTCATACTGGGCTGAGAGCACGAGGAAAACGAGCAGTACGGAAAGCGGCAGCACGACGAAGAGCGTGTTGCCGGCGATTTCCTCCTGATAGACGAGATCGGTCCATTCGTACCCGAAACCGCGCGGTAGCACCTCCTTCAGGATGCGCGCGATCGCCATCTGCGCCTGGCCGGTGCTATAGCCGGGCGCGGCGGCGCCGTTAAGGTCGGCGGTGCGGAATCCGTTATAGCGCATGGCACGATCAGGGCCGTGGCTCTGCGTCATGTGCAGGAGCGAGGAGAGCGGCACCATCTCGCCCTTGTCGTTGCGCGCCTTGAGCAGGCCGATGTCCTCGGCATGCGCGCGGAAAGGCGCGTCGGCCTGGACGTAAACCTGGTAGGTGCGACCAAACTTGTTGAAGTCATTGACGTAAAGCGAACCGAGATAAATCTGCAGAGTGTTGAAGACATCCGGAACCGAAACGCCGAGCTGCTGCGCGCGCGTTCGATCGACATCGGCGTAGAGCTGGGGGACGTCGATGTCGAATCCGGAAAATGTCGCGTAGGGATAGAGCTCAGGCGCCTTCATCGCCTTGGCTATGACAGCCTGTAGGACGTCGTTGAGCGCGTCGTTGCCCTGCGCAGTGCGATCCTCGATTTGGAGCTTGTAGCCGCCAGCGGTCCCGATGCCGAGAACGGGCGGAGGGTTGAGAATGAGGACGAACGCATCCTGCAAGGCGGAGTATTGCGCATTCAGCCGATGCACAATCGCGTCGGCTTTTTGGTCCGGGCGCGTGCGTTGCTCGAATGGCTTGAGCGTTACGAAGACGATGCCAGCGCTGGGTGTGTTGGTGAATCCGTTGATGGAAAGACCGGGGAAGGCGACGGCCGACTCGACATCGGGATCCTTGAGTGCGATGTCGCTCATCTTGCGGATCACCGCCTCGGTGCGGTCGAGCGTGGAGCCCTGCGGCAATTGCGCGAAGCTGATGAGGTATTGTTTATCCTGCGGCGGCACAAAGCCGGGCGGCACAATGTGGAAGAGATACAGCGTGCTGGCGATCAGCCCGGCGTAAACCAAAAGCATAAGCGCCATGAGCGCCTTGTGGCCGACGAGACCGGCGACGCCCCTGCTGTAGCCGTTTGAACCGTTCTTGAAGACCCAGTTGAACGGTCTGAAGAACCAGCCAAAGAGGAAGTCGATTGTCTTTTGGAACCAGTCCTTCGGCGCGTTGTGGCCTTTCAACAGCAACGCCGCAAGTGCCGGGGAGAGCGTGAGCGAATTGAATGCGGAGATGACGGTCGAGAAGGCGATGGTCAATGCAAATTGCTTGAAGAACATGCCCGCAAGACCGCTGACGAAGGCGAGCGGAACGAACACGGCGGAGAGCGTGAGCGCAATGGCGATGATCGGCTCGGACACTTCGCTCATGGCGACGTAGCTGGCTTCCTTCGGCGAGAGGCCCGCCTCAATGTTACGTTCGACGTTTTCCACGACGACGATGGCGTCATCGACCACGATGCCGATGGCGAGCACGAGGCCGAAGAGCGAGAGCGCATTAATCGAGAAGCCGAACAAGAACATGATGCCGAATGTACCTATGACGGAGACGGGCACGGCGAGGAGCGGGATGATCGACGCGCGCCACGTTTGCAGGAAGACGATGACGACGATGACGACGAGAAGGATGGCGATGAGCAGCGTCTCGATCACGGCGTGGATCGACGCGCGAACGAACTGGGTCGGATCGTAAACGATCTGGTAGGTCACGCCCTCGGGCATGTCCTTGGCCAGCTCGGCCATCGTGGCGCGGACTTCATCGGAAATCTGCAGCGCGTTGGAGCCGGGCGCCTGGAAAATTGGAATGGCCACGGCCGACTTGTTATTGAGCAGTGAGCGCAGGGCGTATTCGCTGGCGCCAAGCTCGATGCGCGCGACGTCCTTCAGTCGCGTCACGGCGCCGTCCGGCGCGGTGCGAATGACGATCTCGCCGAATTCTTCCGGCGTGGTCAGTCGACCGCGCGCGTTAACCGCAACCTGGTAATCAACGCCGGGTACGGAGGGCGAGCCGCCGATGACGCCCGCCGCCACGTCGAGGTTTTGATTCTTGATGGCATCGACCACGTCGCTGGCCGCAAGCCCGCGTTCGGCCACCTTGCGCGGATCAAGCCAGATGCGCATGGCGTAGTCACCGGAACCGAAGAGGCGGACGTCGCCAATACCGGGCAACCGTGCGAGGCGATCCTTGACATTGATGACTGCGTAATTGCGCAGATAGACCATGTCGTAGCGGTCATTGGGCGAGAGCAAGTGGACGACCATGGTCAGGTCAGGCGAGCTTTTCACAGTGGTGACGCCGAGCTGCTGCGTTTCCTGCGGCAAACGGGGCAGCGCCTGGTTGACGCGATTTTGCACGAGCTCCGTGGCTAGGTCAGGATTGGTGCCGAGCTTGAAGGTGATGGTCAGCGTCATCAGGCCGTCGGAAGTCGCCTGCGACGACATGTAGAGCATGTTCTCCACACCCTCTATCTGCTCTTCGATCGGGTTCGCGACGGTCTCCGCGATGGTCTCTGGATTTGCGCCGGGAAATTGCGCCGTGACAATCACCGACGGCGGCACCACCTCGGGATATTCCGAGATCGGCAGGCAGCCCATGGAGATGAGGCCACCGATCAAGATCAACGCCGACAGCACGCCGGCAAAGATCGGACGATCGATGAAGAACTTGGAGATATTCATGGTGATTCCTCGGGGGGACTGGCGAGTTACTTAAGGTTTTGCAGTGGCGACACCAGAGGCGTCAGTCGTTCCACCCATGGTCACTTCAGTCGGGGCCACTGTCGAATTCGGACGCACGTGCTGCAAGCCGTTGACGACGATCTTTTCGTTTTTCTGGAGACCGGAACGGACGACGCGAAGTCCATCGACCATCGGCCCGAGCGTCACGGTGCGGTAATTGACCTTGTTGTCCGCATCGACGACCATGACAAATTTCTTGTCCTGGTCAGTTCCAACGGCGCGGTCATCGACCAGGATCGTCGGCGCGGGGCTACCACCACCGGTGCGCACCTTGGCGTAGAGTCCCGGCGTCAATTCACCGTTCTCGTTTTCGAAAACCGCACGAACGCGGATCGTTCCAGAAGTCGTATCGAGACGGTTATCGATCGACTTCAAATGGCCCTGGTGAGGATAGCCGTCCTCGTTCGCCAATCCCATCGAGACGGGAATGTGATCGATGCCGGTGTTTCCCGCAGCGCCATTGGCGGCGTACTTGAGGAAGGTCTGCTCATCGACTTCGAACTCGACGTAGACTGGGTTGACCGAGACGACGCTGGTCAGCACTGGCGGTGTCGTGCCCGTGCTGACGAAATTGCCAACCGTAATCTCCGCGCGGGAAACGCGTCCCGTGACGGGAGCCGTGATGGCCGTGTAATCCAAGTTGATCTGTGCCGTCTGCACGGCGGCCTGTTCCGCTTTCACGCTCGCGTCGGCTTCGAGCACATCGTCGTTGCTTTGATCGAGTTCGCTTTGCGCGATTGCGTTCGTCTTGATCAGTTCCTGTTTGCGTTTGAGATTGATTTGAGCCAGATCGAGTTTCGCCTGCGCGCCAGCCAAAGCGGCCTGGGCATGGGCGAGATCGGCCTGAAAAGGACGCGGGTCGATGGTGAAAAGTAGGTCGCCCTTCTTGACCAATTGGCCTTCGTCAAAGTGGACCGCCGTAATGATGCCGGAAACCTGGGGCCGGATTTCAACGCTATCAATCGCCTGGATGCGTCCGGAAAACTCGTCCCATTCCGTCACCGATTTCTCCTGCACCGCAGCAACCGACACCGGAACTGGAGGCGGAGCGGCGGCGGCAACCGGCGGCTTCGTGGATACGGTCAGAAACGAAAAGGCCCCAGTGGCCCAAAGCGCACCGCCCCCAACGGCGATGACCAAAACGGGAATCAAAAATTTAAGTAAGGTTTTCATGGAATTTGTTCTCCTATTGCGTGTTTAAAAAAGTCGGGATGATCAATCGAACCAGATGTTGACCGGCAGCAACGTCGTGAAGTTTCGAGACGAACTTTCGTCCGTGGACCGCACTGTATGCGCGCTTTCCTTTAAGCGCGCCTGAATATGCCGGGCTTGAATCAGCCCCTTGTTGAGGTGAGCAAGAGCCTGGGTCTTGGCCTGAACGGAAGAAATTTGGTAAATCATATTGAGTTTATTTCAATTCAAGGAGTTGACTAGTTGGTACAACATCGTATCAAAAAAAATTTAAGCCGTTACAGAAGAAGGACTTTTAATGCCAAGGTGACGCATCACTCCGTGCTGCAACCGTTCCACATGCTTGACGCTATTCTCAATCTTCGCCTGCATCAGAACCCCGGTCACATACGACAAAATTTCCTCCGCAAGTTCTGCCGTGTCTTTCGCCTCGATGAGACCCTCCGCCGCGAGGTCGCGGATAAGTGACTCAAGGTACTTCAAACTGCGCACCGCTATTTGTTCGGCCTTTTGGCGAATCTTTTCATCCTGCGTGCTCAATTCACTTCCCACCGAGCAGAAAGGACAACCCAGCATCTTGCCAAAGCTCTGATATTTCTGTTTCTGATCGTTCACAATCGCCTGGCAATATTTCTCCAGACGCTCCAAAGGAGGAATTTGCGCCGAAAAAATCTGGTCCAAAAGCGGCCGCTTCGATTCCCAATGGCGCTCAAAAGCCGCCACCGCCAAGTCGGACTTGGATTTAAACGCATGATAAAAGCTGCCCTTGTTGACTCCCGCCTTCGTGCAGATGTCATCCACGCTGACGGAGCCGTAACTGCTCTCCCAGATCAGGTCCATCGCGACTGTCAGCAGCTTCTGTTTAGTATCACTTTCCGGCCTCATGGGATCACTGTAGTTGACCGGTCGGTATAGTGCAAGTTATTTTTTGAAACTAATGCATCTTTTTTCAGAAAATCGTAACCGCTCTCGTGCCCTTTAGGCTCGGGGGGGAACTTCTGCAAACTCCCGATTTTAAAAAAGGCCGTCATCCTTGCGAAGGCGAGGTGCTGCGCCCGGCAGTTTCATTATGCGAAGCGTTACTGCCTCCGCAGGAGCGAACTGCAGTCGAAGGACCTGCCTCCTCTTCCCAAAATATTTCCAACGCGCAATTTCAACCCTCTCTCCTCAAAACCGCCTCGCCGCTCCCCACCCAAAAATTCTGTTAATTCCGTCAAACCTTCCCCCTTCCATTTCCATGTGAGGATCAGCCCATGAAAGCACCGGCTTTACCGAATTCGCGGCCCACCTTCAAACGCTCCCTTCATCCGAACCGGAAGAAGCCCATCTCTCTTTTTTGGCAAAGTAACCCAACCGTGATAGGTTGTTCGGTTATGGCCATGGAGGAAATCCGGATCGGCGGGGCACGCCAGCACAACTTGAAGAACGTGTCGCTCACGCTGCCGCGCAACAAGCTCGTCGTGCTCACCGGCGTCAGCGGCTCCGGCAAATCGTCGCTCGCCTTCGACACGCTCTACGCCGAGGGCCAGCGCCGGTACGTCGAAAGCCTCTCCACCTACGCCCGGCAATACCTCGAGCAGATGGAGAAACCCGATGTCGATTTCATCGAGGGTCTCTCGCCCGCCATCGCCATCGAGCAACGCACCGCCGGGGGTAATCCGCGCTCGACCATCGCGACGACCACGGAAATCCACGATTTTCTGCGACTTCTTTTCGCCCATCTCGGCCAGCCGCACCATCCCGTCACCGGCAAACCGCTCAAGCGCTGGTCGGTGCAACAGATGGTCGATCGCGTTCTTTCCGCCAAGGAAGGCACGCCGATTCAAATCCTCGCGCCCGTCATCCAAAAACAAAAAGGCGAGTTCCGCGACACGGTCGAGAAGCTGCGCCGCGAAGGATTTGTCCGCGCTCGCATGGATGGAAAAATCGTCGAGTTGGAACAACCTCCGCGCCTCGACAAATCGCGCACCCACACCATCGAGGCGGTGATCGATCGACTCAAAATCAGCGAGGCGATCAAAACGCGCCTGACCGACTCCCTGGAACTCGCCCTCAAGACGGGAAGTGGAGTCGTCACGGTCCTCTTCGGTCCACCCGATGCCATCACCGAAGAGCTGACGCTGAGCAACCAGAATTTCGATCCGGAGACCGGTTATCGTTATGGCGAAATCACGCCGCGACATTTTTCCTTCAACAGTCCGCAGGGGGCATGTCCCGTTTGCGACGGCCTCGGCACCGAATCAATTTTCGATCCGGCGCTCCTCATTCCCGACGACACGGAAACTCTCGATGAAATGCCGATTGGCCCGTGGCGGCGAAGCGCGCCTGCACTGGATAAACTTTATCGCGGCCAGTTGTATGCGCTCGCCGCTGCCTATAATCAGCCGATGTCGCGTCCCTACCGCGAATGCAGCGATGATTTTCAGAAGGCGCTCATTTATGGAAGCGGCGACGAGAAAATAAGTTTTACCACCACGCGCCAGGGCAAAACCGTCATCACCGAAAAACCTTTCGACGGTCTCATCGCACAACTCACCCGGCTCTTTGCTGAAAGCAAAAGCGAAATGACCCGGCATCGGCTCAACCAGTATAAGAGCCGCATTACCTGCAAGACGTGCGGAGGGGCTCGCCTGCGGCCTGAAGTTTTGGCCGTCACGCTCGGCGGCCCACCTGCCTTCGGTAGCCGTCGCGCGCCGCGCGACGGTGCAGCTTCAGAGGTAGCCGCCGCTGTCCCTAGCGGCGGAACGCATTTAGAAAAAGACACCGCCGCTAGGGACAGCGGCGGCTACCAAAAAACAGGGCTCAACATCGCGCAATTCAGTCATCTTTCGATTACTGCTGCGCAAAAATGGCTTGAGACCTGGACCATTTCCGCACAGGAAGAAAAGATTGGCGGCGAGGTGCGCCGGGAAATTTTGCAACGGCTGGGTTTTCTTAATCGCGTTGGGCTCGGCTATCTGACGTTGGACCGGGAGAGCGGCACGCTTTCGGGTGGAGAAGCGCAGCGCATCCGCCTCGCCACGCAGATCGGCTCAAAGCTCACCGGTGTCCTCTATATTCTCGACGAGCCCAGCATCGGCCTGCATCAACGCGACAACGAGCGTCTGCTCGAAACGCTCCGCGAACTGCGCGATCTCGGCAACACCGTGATTGTTGTTGAGCATGACGAGGACACGATTCGCGCCGCCGATTATCTTGTCGATATTGGTCCCTACGCCGGTGTGCGCGGAGGCCAGATCGTGGCGTCGGGGACGGTTGCGGAAGTCATGGCGAATCCAAAATCGCTCACCGGGCAGTTTCTGAACGGTTCACAATCGATCCGCGTTCCCAAGGTCCGGCTGAAGGCCGAAAATGGCTGGATTCGTGTGATCAATGCGCGGGAAAATAATCTGCGCAACGTCACGGTCGGTTTTCCCGCCGGTCTGATGACCTGCGTCACGGGCGTGAGCGGTTCGGGTAAAAGCACGCTGGTCAACGATGTCCTCTGCCGCGCCTTGTTCCGTCATTTTTATAAATCGAAGGAAGCGCCAGGCGCGCATGACGGCATCGACGGTCTCGATCTCATCGACAAGGCCATCGTCATCGACCAGACGCCGATCGGGCGCACGCCGCGTTCCAATCCGCTGACTTACACGGGGGCGTTCAATTGCATCCGGGATCTTTTTGCGCAACTGCCTTCCTCCCGTGTGCGCGGTTACGGGCCTGGCCGTTTCAGTTTCAACGTCAAGGGTGGGCGCTGCGAACATTGCGAGGGCGATGGCGTAATCAAGATCGAGATGAATTTTCTCCCGCCGGTCTATGTGACGTGCGAGGCGTGCGGTGGTCGCCGGTTCAATCGTGAAACGTTGGAGATCACTTACAAGGGACTCAACATCGCCGATATTCTGGCCATGACGGTTGACGACGGTCTCAACTTCTTCCGCAATGTTCCGGCGGCGTCCGACAAGCTGGAGGCGCTCGCCGCCGTGGGGCTCGGCTACCTGCATCTAGGTCAGCAGGCCACGACGCTTTCCGGCGGTGAGGCGCAGCGGGTGAAGCTCGCCGCCGAGTTGGCGAAACGGGCCACGGGGCGCACGATGTATATTCTTGATGAGCCGACTAGTGGGCTGCATTTCGCCGACATCGAGCAGCTTTTGGAGGTTCTCTTCAAGCTGCGCAATGCGGGTAATACGCTCGTCATCATCGAGCATCAACTTGATGTCATTAAATGCGCCGATTACGTCATCGATCTTGGCCCGGAGGGTGGAGAGGGCGGTGGGCAGATCGTCGCCAAGGGCACGCCCGAATTCGTCGCCGCGCAACCCGAGAGTCAGACGGGGAGATTCTTGCGGAAAACGCTCGGCTTCTCCTGATTTGACTTTTCGATCCTATGATAGATAATATCTATCATGAAGACGGCCACCGTGGCAGATTTACGAAACAATTTCCGCCGGGTATCGGCATTCATCGATAATGGCGAGTCTGTAAATATTACGAAGCGAGGTCGCGTCGTTGCCCGTTTGGTGCCTGCCGTTGAAACTCCTAAAAAATTGGTCAAACCTGATTTTATGGCTCAGCTCAAGGAGGTGTGGGGTGAGCGCATTTTTTCCGCTGCCGAGGTGAAGGCCATGCGCGACGCTGAACTTGAAGGCGAAGAAGGATGAACGCCTATCCTGATACCTCCTTTCTCTGCGCGCTTTATCGAAGGCAGGACAATTCCTCCCAAGCTGCAGCCCATGCTCACAAAATGTCTGAGCCCTTACAGGTGACTACTCTTTCGCTCTTCGAGTTCCGCCAGTCCGTTCGGTTACAGATCTTTCTGAATGAGCAAGACTCAACCAAAGGATTTAATCGCTCTTTGGGAATGGCAGCTCTCGCCAAGGTCCAGGCCAATATCGCTTCGAGTGCGCTGGTTATCGCTCCCGCCGATTGGGCTGACGTGTACAGTATTGCGGAAAGGCTTTCAGCTCAGCATACCTCGACAGGAGGACATCGAAGCTTTGATGTTCTCCATGTCGCGACGGCCTTGCATTTGGGGGCGAGGGAGTTCCTGACTTTTGACGCCAATCAGAAAGGGCTGGCGAAGGCGGAGGGCCTAAAAATACCGCTGTAAATCGTCGCAGAAATAGAAGACAGGCTGAACTGATCCTTCGAGGGGATCAGGATGACGGAGGGGGAGCAATGGAATTGCGCGGACAATTGCGTTTCCAAATGGAATTTGGGAACGAGGGGAGAACTGCACCGTCGCACGGAGTGCGACGGCTACCTTGGAGGATGGGGCAGGCCGGAGGCTGCCCCTCCATAATCGAAATGCTTTTTGTGAATCGGGCCGAGGGCGATGTAGTGATCGGCCCAGGTGCGGATGTCGGCGATTTCCTCGGGACGAAGTGGCCGCACGACTTTCGCGGGAGTGCCCATGACGAGCGAGCCGGGCGGAATCTGCGCGCCCTTGGTCACGAGCGCATGCGCGCCAACGATGCTGCCCTTGCCGATGACCGCGCCGTCGAGAATGGTCGCGCCCATGCCGATGAGGCATTCGTCCTCCACGGTGCAGGCGTGGAGAATCGCGCGATGGCCGACCGTGACCAGCTTGCCGACGCGCACTGGCAAATCCTCGGCAAGATGGACGACGCTACCGTCCTGGATGTTGGAGCCCTCGCCAATCTCGATGAAATTGATGTCGCCACGCAGCACGGCGGTGGGCCAGACGCTGCTGTGCGCGGCGAGTCGCACGTCGCCGATCACGACGGCTTGCGAAGCGACATATGCGGTCGGGTCGATTTGCGGTTGAACGAAGAGGAAGCGCGCGCGGTGGGATGCAGTCACATCGCAATTCTTCCGCTCCTTCGTTTTTTTGTCCAGTTCCCGCTCCGATTTGGTATAAGCAGGGCGTGACCCTCTTTGCCTGCGTGAGAAATGTGGCCTTGGCAGCTTTCATTGTGGGCTGTCCGGCCCTGGTGCGAGCCAATGTCGGGGACGACCTCGGACAGTTGCGCGGCCATTACGGCTCGGCCAAGAATATGGGCGGCCAGATGCTTTTCCAGCATGACGGATATTCCATCTGTGTTTATTTTGACGGGAGTCACGCGGCCATGGAGGTCTTTGTTCGTGACGGCAGCAAGAAGGACAAGACCGACATTACGCAGGACGATATCGACCTGATCCTGGCGGCGGAGGGTGTTGGGCAAACGTGGAATCCCGTTCAAACCAGTAGTGGCAGGAAGACCTGGCTTCGGGCCGACGGCAAAATGATTGCGCGCTTGAGCGTCGATGACAAATCGAGCGAAAAAACGCTGATGATCATGGTCAACGCGAAGTAGCCCTTCCAGGCCCATGGCTAATCGAACGCTTATTATCGGTTGCGGATATATTGGTCTTCCTTTGGCGGTTCGTCTTCGCGAGCAGGGCCATGAGGTTACGGGCTGGGTCCACTCGCAGGAAAGTGCGGAGGCCCTTGATGCGCGGAATTTTCACCGGATCATTGTTGGTAGCGTGGCCAGCAAAGAGGTGTGGGCGACTGTTTCGGAAAGATACGATGTGGTGATCCATTGCGCGTCATCGGGTCGGGGAGGGGCCGAAGCTTACGAGGAAGTTTTTCTGAAAGGCGTTGAGAACGTGAACGCGCACCAATTTGCGGCGCGGCGTCTTTTGGTTTCTTCGACGTCGGTTTATGGCCAGACGCAAGGAGAGGTTGTCACGGAGGAATCTTTGGCGGAGCCGAATGCGGAAACGGGACGAATTTTGCGTGAGGCGGAAAAGAAGGCGCTCGATGCGGGCATGATTGTCGTTCGCTCGTCGGGAATTTATGGGCCGGGTCGTGGAGTGCTTTGGGAAAAATTTCGCCGGGGCGAGGCGGTGATCGAGGGGGATGGGTTGCGGTGGATGAATCAGATTCATCAGCATGATCTCGTTGCGGCGTTGGTGCATCTTCTCGAAAAAGGCGTGCCTGGCGAAGTTTACAATGCGAGTGATGACGTGCCTGTGACGCAGCTCGATTTTTATCAGTGGTGCGCTGATTTTTTACAGAAGCCGATGCCGCCGCATGGGCCGGTTAATACGCAACGCAAGCGGGGACTCACCAACAAGCGTGTTTCCAATGCGAAACTGCGGGCTACGGGTTGGCAGCCGATTTATCCGAGTTTTCGGGAGGGGTTGGGCGCTTTCGCATAGGAATCAGATAAATGGAAAAATAGGGAAGCAGGACCAAATTTCCAAATTTACCAGATTACCAAATTAAAGAGTCTTTAAGGGATGATGAGATAGGCCGTGGGAAATTTTCAGAAGGTGGGAGTCTTGGAAAGCGGGGGTTTTGCGGCGAGCACGTTTTTGCGGTAGGAAGCTGGATTCATTCGCATCACGCGGGAGAAGACTCGGTGGAATTGGGCGTAGCTGCCGAATCCGGCGAGCAGGGCGGCCTCGATCAGCGTGTAGCGCGCGCCGGTACGGTAGAGGCGCAGGAAGCGCTCGAGACATTTTCGTTGCCGGAAGGCGGTGAGGCTGATGCCAGTCTGGCGCTTGAAGAGACGGCTGAGGCGGGCGGGGCTGAGGCCGGCTTCGTGGGAGAGATCAGTGAGTCCAATCGAACTGTCGGCGTTGGAGATTAATCGCGCGGCCTTGGCGACGGCGGGATGAACGTCGGTGCGTGGGATCGATTCGCTTGAAAACTGGAAGGCCTGCCATGAGGCGACGAGCGCGTAGTCGAGCGCTGCGTTGATGAATTCCAAATCCTGGCCTTCGCCAAGCGCGCCTTCGTAAACGTGGTTGAGGAGATCGACCTGGCGGGAATCGATTTGTCGGCAAAAGATATCGCCGGGATCGTCGGAGTGGAGAATGCGGCGGTCGCCGCGACCTGCGCGACGCTCGACCAAGTCAGGTTTGAAGACCAGCACCCACATGGAGAAGTCGTGCGACCAATCGATGAGGACATGCTCTTGTTTGGGAAAAAGCCAGATCATCGAACTGGCGAGCAAGGGGACGCGGCGGTTGCCGAAGAGGTAGGTGGCCTTGCCGGTGAGGACGAGATTGACCTCGAGTTCTTCATGATGATGCGGCGCGATGGGGCGGAGTTGTCGATCAGCCAGGAAGGCGAAGCCCTCAGCCCCGGGACGGATTTTGAGCTTCTCTTTCATGGCGACAAAAAATGATAACAACACGCGAGGACGATGAGAAGTCAGGACTGCGCGGGCTGTGCATGATTCAACTCAACAACCCAATCCAACCACCATGAGCACAACCCTCGCCCCCACATCTCTCGTCACCGAAGCCCAAAAACAGCAATTCAAGGAAGAAGGCTATTTTATTCTTGAGCGCTGCATCCCGGAAGAACATCTCGAGATGTTGCGCGGGAATTGCCAGGAATTCATTGCGGCCATTGACGCCGAGATGGACGCCAAAGGCGTGGACCGCATCGGCATCAATGCGAAGGGCAAGCGTTACTTTGCGAACGACTGCTACAAGAAGAAGCCGGAGATGGGACGATTTGTTTTTAGCGATTTGATGGCGGACGTTTGTCGCGCGACGCTGGGTGAGGAAGCGTATCTTTTTTGGGACCAATATGTGGTCAAGGGCGCGGACAAGGACAGCTCGTTTGCGTGGCATCAGGATTCGGGCTATGTCCACTTGGAATGCCCGATGTATCTGACCTGCTGGGTGACGCTGGATGACGTGACGCTGGAGAACGGGACGGTGTTTCTGCTGCCGTATTCAGAGGTGGGGATTCGCAGCGTGGTACAGCATCTGAAGGATCCGCGGACCAATGATATGGTGGGCTATTTTGGAAAGAACCCGGGGATTCCGGTGGTGGTTCCGGCGGGGAGCATTGCGTGCTTTTCGAGCTACGTTTTTCATCGGAGCGGTCCGAATTTGACGGACAAGTTGCGGAGGATTTATCTGCCGCAATATGCGCCTGAGATCATTCGCGATTTGAAGGGGAACCAGTGGGGGCAGGCGGTGCCGTTTCTTAAGAATGGAAAGAATGTCTGGCGGGAGGGTGGGGAGTAGGGAGGAGTTTTGACGGAATTACGGGAGGCAGACGGAATTAACGGAATTTTTTAGGAACGAGGCAACGGTGTTGCGGGGACAGGGGCGGTCCCAAGTGTACTTGGGGGAGTCATGAGTTTTCCGGCGACCTCCTGTTCGTTTCGCGAACCCGGACAACACGTTGTCCGGGTCACCAAAATGCACCGCCGCGTCCGTTGGTGTTTAGCGGGCTTCCGGCGTGGGGGCGTTGGTGCGGTCGTGACGGATGTCGACGGCTTGGTAGAGGTAGTAGACTTCCTCGGCGATGTTCTTGCAGTGGTCGGCGATGCGCTCAAGGCAGCGGGCGACGATGGTGAGGTTGAGGGCGCGCGTGATGGTGTGGGGATCCTCGAGCATGAAGCTGAGGAGTTCGCGGGCAAGCTGCTTGTTGATCAGGTCGACTTCCTTGTCGCGCTTGATGATTTCCTGGGCGAGTTCGGGTTTGCGCTCGACGAAGGCGGTGACGCTGTCGCGGAGCATGCCCTCGGCGATTTGGGCCATGCGGGGGATGTCGATGAGGGGCTTGAGGAGCGGTTCCTTGTTCAGTTCACGCGCACGGCGGGAGATGGCGGTGGCCTGGTCGCCGATGCGCTCGAGGTTGCTGGAGATTTTCGAGGCGACGAGCATGAAGCGGCAGTCGGTGGCGACGGGGGCGTGGGTGGCCATGTGGTTGATGACGAGTTCGTCGATGCTAACTTCGAGTTCATCGAGTTGGGAGTCCTCGGCTTCGACGGCGTCGGCGAGTTTTTCATCGCGTTCGACGAGGGCGCGGAGGGCGAGCGAGAGATTGCGGTCGGCGAGGCTGGCCATCATGAGGAGGGTCTCGCGGATATTGGAAATTTGCTCGGAGGCGGGGCCGTTGGAGTGGGTCATGGGAGGAGGGGATTAACGGAAATTAGACAGGAGGGACATGAGGGCTGATGAAGGGGAAATTTTTTGACAGGATTAACAAGATTTACAGGATTGGGGAGGCAGACCAAATTCCCAAATTTACCAGATTACCAAATGGGAGGCGGGGGAAGGTTGGACGGAATTAACGGAATTACGGAATTTTTTAGGAAGGAAGGGAGGGGAAATTTTGGGTGGGAGGCGGCGGGATGGCTTTGAGGAGAGTTAATCGATTTCGCTTTTGGAGTTGGGGGAGAAAAGGGGATCGAATGGCTCGCCTTCGCTCAGGATGACGGCGTTTTTAAAGTGAAGGTTCGTCGAAAGGTTTTTCAACCGAAACGGCCGCTGATGTAGTCTTCGGTTTGTTTTTGGGTGGGGTTGGTGAAGATTTTCTCGGTGGCGTCGATTTCGATGAGCTTGCCCATGTAGAAGAAGGCGGTGACGTCGGAGCAACGACCGGCCTGCTGCATGTTGTGGGTGACGATGACGATGGTGTACTGCTGCTTGAGTTGATGGATGAGTTCCTCAACCTTGACCGTGGCGATGGGATCAAGCGCAGAGCAGGGTTCGTCCATGAGGATGATCTCGGGCTCGACAGCGATGGCGCGGGCGATGCAGAGGCGCTGCTGCTGTCCGCCGGAGAGGCCGAGTGCGCTGGTGTGGAGGCGGTCGCGGACTTCTTCCCAGAGAGCGGCGCCGCGCAGGCTGCGCTCGACGGTTTCGTCGAGGCGGGCCTTGTCGTTGATGCCCTGGAGGCGGAGACCGTAGACGACGTTTTCGTAGATGGACTTCGGGAACGGATTGGATTTCTGGAAGACCATGCCGACGCGCTTGCGGAGTTCGATGACATCGACGGAGGGATCGTAGATATCGACGCCGGAAATTTTGATCGAACCCGCGCCGATGCGGGTGCCGTCGACCAAATCGTTCATGCGGTTGAGGCAGCGCAGGAGGGTCGACTTGCCGCAACCGGATGGCCCGATGAAGGCGGTGACGAGCTTTTCCTTGATTTCGAAATTGATGCCGTGAAGCGCCTTGCTTTGGCCGTAATAGAAATCGACGTTGTTGATGTCGATAAGCGTCGGCGAGTTGAGCCGGGGGCTTTTGTCGGGAGTGGAGGAAGAGGCAACCGGTTGAGTCACGACCTGCTTAGTTTGAGCGTGAGAAGACGTTTCGTCCATAATAGATGTAGGCGGATTTTGGCTCATGGGATTGGGATGGATTTACCACTTGAGACGGTTGCGGAGGCGGATGCGGAGGAGAACGGAAGTGAGGGCGATGACCATGACGAGGACGAGGAAGACGAAAGTAGTGCCGTATTGCACGCGTTCGGTGTACTCGTTCTGGGGGATTTTAGAGCTGACGACGTAGATGTGATAGGGCAGCGCGTTGACGGGATGGAGACCGAAGTCGTGGAGCCAGACGAAGGGATATTCGAGGTAGCCGAGGAAGCCGGAACTGAGGCGATCGGGGGTGATGTTGAGATCCCAGGGTAATTTGTCGCTGGTGGCGTAGGCGGCGGTGAAGAGGATGGGGGCGGTTTCGCCGGCGACGCGGGCGATGCCGAGGACGGACGAGGTGAGGATACCGGGGAGAGCGTAAGGTAGGACGTTTTGGTAAATCGTTTGCCACTTGGTGGCGCCGAGAGCGAGGGAGCCCTGACGAAAACCCTGCGGGACGGCGCGGAGGGATTCTTCGCTGGCGGTGATGATGACAGGGAGGACCATGAAGGCGAGGGTGAACCAGCCCGCCATGAGGGAGACATTCCATTTCAGGGCGATGACGAAGAGGCCGACGCCGAAGAGTCCGAAGACGATGGAGGGAACGCCCGCAAGGTTGACGATGGCGAGGCGGATGGCGCTGATCAACGGGCCTTGCTTGCTGTATTCGCTGAGATAGACGGCGCTGAAGATGCCGAGGATGAGGGCGATGGTCATGGAGCCGAGGACGAGGAGGACGGTGCCGACGATCTGGGGCCAGATACCACCGGCGGCGTAGCTGTAGGTTTGATGTTCGGTGATGTCGTCGGGGTTGATGCCGGTGTTGCTGAGGATGGGGGCGGGAGTGGGGGCAGGAACAGGAGCGGCAGCGGGCGTTGCGGTGGTTGTGTCCGCAGCGGTGCTTGTACCGGTTGCAGTGGTTGTGCCGGTCACGTCAGTTGCAGCAGGGGCGGGTGCGACGGGAGTTGCTGTGGTTGTATCGGTTGCGGGGGCGGGCGCGGCTGGAGCATCGGGCATCTGGCCGATGAAGGCGTTGTATTGCTCGGCGCCCAACGAGTCGTCCAAAAATACAAAA